>Ga0247837_1001301_pt1 | contig 52678 bp, 50 predicted proteins | sample LaCtaG_2_FD_187115 | JGI IMG/M metagenome (GOLD analysis project Ga0247837, IMG submission 187115) | Freshwater microbial communities from meromictic Lake La Cruz, Castile-La Mancha, Spain - LaCruzMarch2015_14.5m | ecosystem: Environmental > Aquatic > Freshwater > Lake | place: Spain: Castile-La... | reverse complement strand
AAGTTGATCCGTCCCATTACGGATCAACTATCAAAGATGCTCAAGCAGCCCTTCATCATTGAATACAAACCAGGCGCAGGCGCCTCAGTCGCGGCTGACTTCACATCAAAAGCTGCGCCAGATGGCTATACCTTGCATGTCACCGACTCCGGTCCGATGGCCATTTTGCCCAATATGAAAAAAATGGGTTACGACCCACTCAAAGACTTCACCCCGATTTCAATGATTGGTGAAGGCGGTGTTGTTGTCGTGGTGTTGCCGACCTCTCCCGCTAAAGATATAAAGACACTCGTTGAGCTGGCGAAAAAGGATCCGTCAAAATGGAGCTACGGCACTTCAGGTGTGGGCGGTGTGGGTCATCTGGCTGGCGAGCAATTTAAGGCCGCGTCTAAACTCGACATCTCGCATATTCCCTACAAAGGTGGCAATCCCGCTATTACAGAATTGTTAGGCGGTCACGTGCCCTTCTTGTTCTCCTCCCTAGGCGCTGCCGCAACACAAATCCAGTCGGGCAAAATTGTTGCGCTAGCCGATACTGCCAGCAAGCGCAGCTCAATGTTCCCCAATGTTCCAACGATGGCTGAGTCGGGCTTTCCAGGCTTTGATGCCACGATCTGGTTTGGCATTGTCGGTCCCGCTGGTCTGCCAAAAAACGTCATGGATACGCTTGTCCCAGCCATCAACACCATCATGAAGGATCCTAACGTCCTCGCAGCAATCAAGCGCGAGGGTTACGAACCAATGGACTTTACGCCACAGCAGTCTGCTGATCGGATCAAGTCTGATTTGGCCAAATGGGGCAAGACCGTCAAAGACGCCGACATCAAAGCCGAATAATATAAACAATCCGTTCACTTTCGTTCCGCTAGGTCTCGTCGATGTCTTTGCCCTCTTCTTTGCTAGCAGTCCTGCCAGAACAACTATCGCTTGAGCAAGAGCGTCCTTTTCAAGCGATCCGCTTGCAGAGCCCGCTCAAAGGACCTCGGCTGATCGTGACCGCGGCGGTGCATGGCAACGAGACCTGTGGCACGTTTGCCATTGAAAAACTCGTCAAACAATTTGAGTTAGGTGAGCTTAAGCTTAAATGCGGTGCGGTCACTTTTGTCCCCGTGACCAATCCCAAAGCGTATCGCTTAAAGCGCCGCAATGGCGATCGTAATCTCAACCGTCGCCTCATTCCAACCGACACGCCAGCGCAATACGAAGACCATATTGCCAACTGGCTTTGCCCCCTCTTGGCCGAGCATGATGGCTTGCTTGATCTGCACTCTTTTCAAAGCGGCACGCAGGCCTTTGCGCTGTTTGGACCTAAAAATAATCAAGACGATCTCGAGCCTTTTGCGCACGCTGAGATCGAAGAGGCCTTGGTTCAAAGACTCGGCTGTTCGCGTTTTGTCTATGGCTGGCTAGATACGTATGCTAAAGGCATTGGTAGGCGTGCCGCCGAAGTCAAAGCTGGGCGCTTCAATGCAAAAGATGTCGACGTCGATACCCGCTATGGCATCGGCACAACCGAATACATGCGCGCGACGGGTGGCTGGTCCATCACCCTCGAATGCAGCCAGCATGACGACGCAGGCGGCCGAGAAGTTGCGTACCAAGCCATTCTCAACACGATGATTTTTCTCGGTCTCCTTGAGGGTCCAATGCCGCAGCCTGCTCAGGATTTCCAGGTCTTGGGACTCTACGATGTCTACGATCGTTTTGATATGAACGATACGTTTGCAAAAACCTGGAAAAGTTTTGATCCCATCACACAAGGCGAGATCATCGGGACACGCGCTGATGGAACTTTAATACGTGCGCAACAAGACTGCTTTATCGTGTTTCCCAACATAAAATCACAGCCCGGACAGGAGTGGTTTTACCTGGCACGCGCAGGTGGGCGTCTAGGACGCTAGTGTTGGCGCTGAGCTCCGCGCTCAATACCTCAGGCGTTCATCAAGCCTCTTGCTGACGCATCAACCATTGTGTGAGGACGTCTGTCGCCAGCATAAAGTCTTCGGTCGACATCGCCTCTTCGGGGTGATGGCTGCCGTTTGGATTTCGGATAAACACAAAGCCAAACGGAATACCTGCGGCACAAAAGGCAGCTGAATCATGCGATGCGGGACTGGGTAAATCACAACACGCAATCGATAAGGCCTGCGCACAATCTCTTAATTGTTGCGTCAGCACGGGATCTGCTTGCGCCACCTCAGCGCTCGCCCGCGGTCCTAAATCAATCGTCACCCCCCGCTTGATCTCCACCTCTTTGACCAGAGCAAGAAAAGCGGTCTCCAACTCCACCAGATCAGGCTGCGCATACGCCCGCACATCCAGACTCATGCTGAAATCACCCGGCACCACCGTGAGCCCATGCCGCTCTGCATTGGTATGGAACTCCCCAACCGTACAGGCCATCAAGCGACCCTGACGCTCCCACTCAGCCCAAATCGCATCAAGACCAAGCGTCAAATCTGCGCCCGCCAGCGAGGCGTCATGACGAAAACGTCGACCAAGACCCACATGGCCATACTCACCCTTGATTCTGATCTTTGGATAGCGAAAATTACCGGGGACACCTGTCCCAATGGCAATCGGAAATCCTTTGAGCGCGAGGCTGGGTGCTTGTTCAATATGCACCTCCATAAAGGCCCGAACATTTTTAGGCGATAAAAACGCATCGCCCCGCTTAACGGCCTCGGGATCGCCTCCCGCCTCAGTCAAATGGTCTGCTAAGCTGCGCTGCGTATCAATCCTCCGCGCGTCCAAGGCCTCTGGTTGCAGCCGACCTAAAGCACCGCGACTACCGATGTAGGAGACTTGAAACCAAATGCTTTCCTCCGCACGCACGCCCATAACCACCACATCACAGGGCAGCTGGATGCCAGCTTGTTGAAGGGCTTGGACGGCAATCAAGCCGGACACCACACCCGCAGCACCGTCAAAATTACCGCCGCCTGCGACCGAATCGAGGTGAGAACCAATCACAATCGCTGGCAAATGACGGTCTTTACCTGGCAACACCATATAAGTATTGCGCATATGGTCGTGCTTGACCTCCAGACCGAGCTGGGTCGCGTGTTTGCCTAGCAGCGTATGCGCGCAGTCCTCTCCAGCACCATAGGTATCCCGTGTGACGCCGCCTCGCGCATGATCTAGACTACCCATTCGCAAAGCATCAAACAGCGCTTGCGCCTGCTCATGGAGTTGATCGACTATCCTCATGCATACACCCTAGGAAGAGATTGGTTTGAATATTCTCGCACTTTTGATTATAGGACTTGGCGCATCGATTGCGCCGTTAGACTTTTCCGTCAATGTTGCTTTCCCAGCCATTACAGAGGCCTTTGCGCTCGACACGCAAGCGATTCGCTGGATTCCGCTTAGCTATGTGTTGACGTATGGAGTGCTTGTCATCGGCTTTGGCGCGCTAGGAGATCGCATTGGGCATCTGCGCGTCTTCAGAATTGGTTTGATGATGGGGGTCGTGGCCCTGTCGCTTTGCGCCGTCGCGCCGAGCTACCCCTGGCTCATCTCTGCACGGGTCTTGCAAGGGATTAGTATGGCACTCACCCTCTCCTGTGCACCGGCTCTTGTCACTTTTTTATATGATGAACAGGCGCGTACGCGAGCCTTGTCTGCGTATGGCACGATGACCTCGATCGCCAGTCTCATTGCGCCGCTTGCGGGCGGACTTAGTATCGCCCTGATGGGATGGCCCGGCGTCTATTGGTTTCGCGTGCCGCTCGCGTTACTCGCACTCGCAGCACTTCCTCTCATTCAAACGCGCCTACGTCATCACCCGACACCACACGCTAGCATGACAAGCGACGTAAGCAGCAACACGCCCTCTGACCATAGCCTTAAACAAAAAAAAACCTCAAATGTCTTTTTACTCTTCGATATTTTTAAATCCTCGCCACAATTTATTTCGATTAATGTGCTTAGCATCCTCGTGCAAATGGGAAGCTTTACGATTCCATTACTCGTACCCTACTACCTTTCAGAAGTTGCGCATTGGGGACCTGAACAATCAGGCTTGGTGCTAGCCGTTTGGGCTTTGGGGATGTTGACAGGTTCCGCCCTGACCGCTCAGATTGCTAGTCGTCTTGGCACACGCGACAGCGCCTTTTATGCAGGTTGGCTTTGTGTGGCAGGCTTGTGCCTGGCAGGTTTGTGGTCGCTCGACATCTCCCTGATCTTGACCTTTTTGGCGGTTTTTGTTCACGGCGTCGGTCTGGGACTTTTTCAGGTGTCTTATTCAGACTGGGTAGTCAGAACTTTACCCATTCAGGCGCGTGGCGTAGCGGGCGGCCTGATCGTCTTGACGCGCACCATCGGCGTGGTGAGCACAGCACTGTTGTGGCTCTGGTTACTCGAACAATTTCGCTTAGCCGCCCTTGAACAAGGACTTGCCGCCAACGCAGCCTTTTTAAGCGGATTTCATTGGATCTGCTGGCTATCAGCCTCCTTAATCAGCCTCGCCCTGCTCGCATGTGGTTTTGTCAGAGCGCGCTAAAACAATCCTTTGGCTTTGCCAGCCGCAATACGCTCCTCTGAAAAACCAATTGAACGCAGTACTTGGTCGCCATGCTGATTGAGGGTCGGTCCAGTCGAACGGATCTGACCGGGGGTTCCGGACAAGCGGGGAATGACGTTATGCATTTTGATCGTTCCCATTTCTTGATCGGGCACCTCGATGATCACTTCACGTTTTTGCACATGGTCATCAGCCAACAACTGCTCGATATCATATACGGGCGCTGCCGTCACCCCCGCTTGATGAAAGCGCGCCAACATATCGGCTTGGCTAAACTTGCTGATTTCAGCCTGAATCGCCTCATCCAACGCCTCGACATTGATGATGCGCTGTTCGTTGGTTTTAAAGCGAGGATCCTCAATCATGTCAGGACGACCAATCGCCCGCATGGTTTTTTCAGCCATCGACTGCGTCGCAGCCGACATCGCAATCCATTTGCCATCCGCGCTCTGATAAGTATTGCGAGGTGCATTCGTTGGCGCGCGATTACCGCGCCGTTGTTGAATCACACCACAATGCTGATACTCGGCCGCAGCGGGACCGAGAATGGAAATCATCGATTCATAAATCGACAGATCAATCACTTGCCCCGTGCCCCCATGGCGCTCTCGATGAAAGAGCGCAAACATCGTCGCAGACGTGCCATACAACGCGGTCGTCATATCCGCGAGAGGCAGCGGCGGCAAGGTCGGGGGACCATCAGGCATACCCGTCATGTGTGCAAATCCGCTCATCGACTCGATCAGCGTGCCAAATCCTGGACGCGAACTATATGGGCCGGTCTGTCCCCAACCTGAAGCGCGCACCAGTACGAGCCCAGGATTGACCTTGAGCAAGACCTCAGGTGAGAGCCCCCAGCTTTCAAGCTTACCGGGCACAAAGCCCTCGATCATCACATCAAAATGCGGGATCATCTCGAGCAAAATGTCACGCCCCTCCTGCACCGCGAGGTTGAGCGTCATACTTTTTTTATTGCGCGCGTAAACCTTCCACCAGAACTCTTTTTTTTCGACCGCCCAGCCGCGCAACGGATCGCCCTTACCAGGCGCCTCGATCTTGACTACCTCGGCACCGAAGTCGCCGAGCAAGGTGCCGATGCAACCGCCAGCGACTAGTCTGGCTAAATCAAGCACCCGGATACCTTCGAGTGGTAAGGGGGTAGAGGGAGGGGTTGAAGGTGGTAGAGAGTTTGGTAAAGATTGATCAGCAGCAGACATCGTCATCATTTATTCAGAAAGGTTTAAAGCGCGTGCAAGATCCAACAGCTTTTGAGAGTTTTTAACCATGGCATAGTCGATCAGCTTGCCCTCGACACGGATCGCACCGACACCCTCTGCTTCGGCTTTGGCAAAACTCTCCACTACCAGTCGTGCATAGGCAATCTCATCTAACGATGGAGAAAACACGCCATTTGCCATCGCAATCTGATTTGGATGAATAACAGCCTTACCCTGAAAACCCAAGCCTTTTGCTTGGCGACAATCCGCTTCAAAACCCTCGGCGTCTGTCACGTCAAAAAATACCGTGTCGACAGGCGGACGAATCCCCGCTGCACGACAAGCTAAGGCCGTTTGAATTTTGCCGTTGACCAAATGCGGACCCACATTAGAGGTTGGGATGCCCAAATCGCCCGTAAAGTCCCCCGCACCAAACATCAATGTGGACAGCCTCCCGCCAGCCGCTGCGACCTCTTCGGCACGCAACACACCGCGTGCAGTCTCCAGGATCCCGCACATTGTGATTTGGCCATGCGGCAAGCCTTCGGCGCGAGACAGCTCGTCAATCATGGCGCTCGCAATTCGCACCATTTCGGCGGACTCCGCCTTGGGCAACACAATGCCGGCGATACCACCGGTACAAACAGCCCGTAAATCGTCGGCCGTCATACCGGTCATGAAGTCGTTGACACGCACATACACTTGGCGGTCTGGTGATACGGATTTGACCAGCTGATTGAGCATCAGGCGTGCTTTAGGCTTTTCTGACAAGGCCACCGCATCTTCAAGATCAAGGATCAAGGCATCGGCCGCAGACTGCACGGCTTTCTCGCACTTGCGGGCATCCATTCCGGGCGCAAACAACCAAGTACGTATCGGCTTTACCAACGACATCATGTACCACTCCTAAAAAACCTTCAATTATGTAACGTTTTATTCGATCTTCAAGTTGTTTTCGCGAATGACTTTGCCAAAATTCACTGAAGAGGCTTGCATCCAAGTGGCAAGTGCTTGCGGTGTCATCGGAAATGGCTTAGCACCTTGGGCGGCAATTCTTGAAACGACTTCTTGATCTTTGAGAATCTCATTAATCTCTGCATTGAGCTTCGCGACGACCGGAGCAGGCGTTCCAGAGGCGACTAATACTCCTTGCCAACTGCCACTGTCTGCTGCAGGCAGTTTGAGCTCAGCATAGGTTGGGACATCCGGCAGGGAGTCAAAGCGCTTATCACCTGTGACTGCGAGGGCGACGAGCTGATTATTTTTGACATAAGGCAGCGTGGCGGTTGAACCATTCACGATCACGTTGGCTTCGCCCGCCAACACAGCATTTATCGCAGCCGAGCCACCCTTGTACGGCACCGTCACCCACTCGATGCCCCAATGTTTGGCAAGCTCGAGTCCGACAATTTGATTACCCGAGCCGATTCCCGCATGCGCAAAGATCAGCTTGTCAGGATTTTTCTTGCCAAACGCGAGAAGCTCCGCCACGGACTTAACGCCCAGCTTTGGATTCACGGCCAATAAATAGGGCGAAAAACTGATCATCGATACAGGCGCCAAATCCTTGACGGGGTTGTATGTCAAGGTCGTATACAAGTGAGGCGCGACGGCCAGAGAGGACAGATCCATCAATAAAAGCGTATGCCCGTCAGGATCGGACTTCGCAACAAGCGACGCACCCAAATTACCTGCGGCACCGGGACGATTTTCAACCAGTACAGTCTGTTTCAGCGAAAGGGATAACTTAGGCGCAATCATGCGTGCCAGAATATCCGACGTCCCACCTGGCGCAAACGGTACAACGATCTTGATGGGTTTGGTGAAATTGACGTTGCCTTGTGCAACGGTTGCACCCGCAAAAGATGTGCCTAGCACGGCCAGAAAAGTGGCCAAAATTTTACGACGGATCATGGTTGTCTCCATTAAGACTGATTGTTTTTTTATATGGTTCTGGAAATACAATCCTAATATACTGGCAAGATGAAAAGAATCAAATGGATCTTCGTCATTTTATTGGTACTGGTGACGGTACTCTACTGGGTTAGCCTTACCGATATCGAACGGTCACTCACACCTTGGGCGCTGCGTAAATCTGTGCTGTATTACACGGGCATCATGTCGTTTGTCGCAATGACTGTCGGCGTGATCCTCGCCATGCGACTCCGTACAGTTGAGCGCTGGCTCGGGGGGCTGGATACGCACTACCGTCTGCACAAGTGGCTGGGTATTACGGCGGCTTTATTCGCGCTGGCGCACTGGCTCAGCAAAAAATACAAATGGCTGGTTGAACTCGGTCTCTATGAACGCAAAGATTTTTCGACTCCAAAAGGATTAACTGACTTTTTTCAGCACAATAATTTTTTTGACCCACTAGAGGATCTTGCGCAGGATTTAGGAGAATGGGCACTTTACGCACTGCTATTGCTAGCCGTACTTGCCCTTTGGAAAAAGTTTCCCTACCGTTACTTTTTCAAAACGCATCGCATCCTTGCTCTGATCTACCTGATCCTCGCGTTTCACACCCTAATTCTCTTTGGCAAAATCGCTTGGCTTACGCCGGTTGGTCTCCTCGTCGGCGTGCTTCTATTGATTGGCATCCCCGCGGCATGCCTTTCACTTTTCAAACAGATTGGCGCAACACATCGTGCCAGTGGTCTCATCAGTCAGATTCGTTTACACGAAGACGGAAAGATCACTGAGGTTGAGGTCACACTGACCACGCCTTGGGAAGGACACAAGGAAGGTCAATTCGCGTTTGTCACTTTTGATCACCGCGAAGGTCACCACCCATTTACGCTGTCCTCGAGCTGGAAGAATGACGCAAGACTGACGTTTCATATCAAGCAGTTAGGCGATTACACACGTACGCTCAGCCATACGCTGCACGCTGGAGATCCTGTGACCGTCGAGGGTCCTTATGGGAAATTTGATTTTGCGGCAGATACAGGTCCCCAGATCTGGATTGCTGGTGGTATTGGCATCACACCCTTTTTGTCGCGTCTAGAGGCGCTCGCCCACGCACCTGCACCTGCACCTGCATTCGCACTCGCACAAGCATCGCAACCGATCACACTCTTTTACAGTGCGCGCGACTCCGATCATGCGCTGATTGAGCGTGTCGAACACTTGACGAAACAAGCAGGCGTGCCGTTGCACCTGTCCATCAGTGGCAGAAATCCCGCGTTAACAGCACAAACGATCCGTGAAAGCGTGCCGGACCTCATCAATCGCACTGTCTGGTTTTGTGGCTCCTCAGGGTTTGGTAAGGCGATCAAGCGTGGGTTGTCAAAAGAAGGGCTGCCAGGCCGTCGCTTTCATCAAGAACTTTTTGAAATGCGCTGAATGAAATATGTTGAAAGAAAAAGAATCTAAAAAAGTATTGCGTGCCACATCAGACTCAAACAAAGTCGTGGCTCAATTTCGTCTTCGAATCACATATGGTGAGGAGATCGCCATCGGACCGGGCAAGATCGCTATTTTGGAAGCGATTGCTGACACAGGCTCCATTTCAGCGGCTGGCAGAAAACTGGGGATGTCTTACCGTCGCGCGTGGTTATTGGTCGCTCAGATGAACCAGTATTTTAAGGCGCCCGTTGTTCACGCCGCGACTGGAGGCACACAGGGCGGAGGCACGGCACTTACCTCGATGGGCTTAGAGGTGATCAGTCTCTATCGCACCATTGAGCAACAGTCTCAAACGCACTCCGCCTCCTTAATAGAGGCACTTGCTGACAAGATCCGCTCTAATTAAAAGTGCAATTTCTCTAAAGTTAGTGAAGACGCTCGGGCGCAAACCTTAATCTAAAGGTGCTCCCTTTACCCACAACACTCGAAATCAAAAGTTGAGCGTTATGGCGAGTCGCAATGTGCTTGACAATCGCGAGTCCGAGCCCAGTCCCACCGGTATCGCGAGAGCGACTGCCGTCCACACGATAAAACCGTTCAGTCAATCGAGGCAGATGGATTGGGTCAATCCCTGGCCCTGTATCGGTCACTGAAAAGACTCCATTGCGGCTTGAATTCAAACTCCAACTCACCGTGATCTGACCGCCTTCTGGTGTGTAGCGGACGGCATTTGAAATCAGATTGCTAAAGGCTGAGTGCAGTTCTCGTTGCTCACCGAACAGCGCCGCCTCGGTTGTGATGTCAAACACGATTTGATGTCGTCCAGCTGAAAGTGCTTCTGCATCCATTTTTAAAGACGCCATTTCAGCTGCTACATTAAACTCATTCATCGGAGCAAAAGAAGTGCTGGCTTCAAGATTCGCAAGTGTCAACAAATCCTCGACTAAACTTTTCATTCGAGAAGACTGCGTCATCATCAGATTGATATAGCGATTACGCTGATCTGGTGGCAATTCGATGGACTGCATGGTTTCAAGAAAACCAATCAAAACAGTCAACGGTGTACGAATTTCATGCGAGACATTTGCAACAAAATCGCGGCGCATCGCCTCAGTTTTTTGCAAATCGGTCACGTCTTGCGCAAGTAAAAGCAACTGATCATTACCGAAAGGAAAGACTTGAATGGCAATGGTCAAATCATTGGCAAAACCCAGGCGTTGAATCACGATAGGCTGTTCAAAGCGACGCAAGGAGAGGTAATTTATAAAATCTGGATTACGCACCAGATAGCTGATATTTTGCAAATTGTCCTTCCGGAAGTTGATCCCGAAGAAGCTCTCCGCACTGGCATTACACCATTCGATATGAAGATCATTGTCCAACATCACCACGCCGTTGGGAGATGCCTGAAAGCCTTCAATAAAGCGGTTGTGACGCGCCTCTAGTGCATGGATTTGAGTCAGTGCATTCATGACAACGCGATCTACTTTTGAAAAACTATCTCCCCAAGCGCCAGAGGCTTTCATTGCAACCTTGTCCGACTCAACCAAACTGAGTTGCTGCATACGCTCGAGGTAGTAATAGCCCTTGGCTAGCGGCACAGCTAGCACAAGGATTGCTATCAATACCCCCACAAGTGGCGTGATCCATGCACTAGCTGCCCAGCCTAGTAAGAGCGCAAGTGCGAGGAGCGCTAAAAACCTACCTAGGTAAAGCCGCATACATGCATACCATCACTAAATAATCGGCTATGAAGGGTCGTTATCCGAGGTCACGGCCGATGGGTGACGAGTAGAACGGTAACCGACACCTCTCACTGTTTCAATATACACATCGCATTTTGCGACCGCCAAAGCGACCCGCAATCTTCTGATGTGAACGTCCACAGTGCGCTCTTCGATAAAGACTTCGTTGCCCCATACTTGGTCGAGTAACTGAGCACGGGAATGAACGCGCTCTGGAGCACCCATCATGAACTGCAACAATCGGAACTCAGTCGGTCCTACGATAATTTCGCGCCGGGGCGACCCGGCCCATTCGGCGGTCACCCGATGGGTGACGGGATCCAAGCGCAAAGCACCCAACACCATCAGATCGTCGTTGGTCGGTACGCGGCTATGACGTCTCAATAACGCATTGACCCGTGCGACAAGTTCCTTGGTAGAAAAAGGCTTGGTCATGTAGTCGTCCGCGCCAGCATCAAGACCCTGAACCTTGTCGGCCTCTTCACTCTTGGCCGTCAACATCAAAATTGGAATGCCTGCGGTACGCGCATTCGCTCGCAACTCTTTTGCGTAATGCACACCCGACTTACCTGGCAGCATCCAATCCAAAATCATCATATCGGGCAACAACTCCCGAATCAGCAGATTAGCTTCTTCGGTTTGAAATGCTTGCTGAACCTCATATCCTGCATGGGTCAGGTTGATCGCAATCAGTTCAGAAATTGACAGTTCGTCTTCAACGATCAAAATTCGATGACTCATGAGTCGCTTATTCCTCAGAGGCGCGTTTGTTTAACTCGCTCTTTGAAGCATGTCGGACATCATCACCCGCCACCACATAAATAACAAACTCAGCAATGTTTTTGGCATGGTCACCAATGCGCTCAATCGCCTTGGCAATGGTCAACATGTCCAAGCCTGTCGCAATCTTTTGTGGATCTTCAGTCATATAGGAAGTTAGTTTGCGAACAAATGCACGAAACTCTTCGTCGATCTGGCGATCATCTAAGACGATTTCCTCTGCAGCGTCTCGATCGAGACGCGCAAAAGCATCCAAACTTTGACGCAGCTGCTTCAACGCCAGTTGGCCTGAAATAGTGATTTCTGCGACGTTAATCTTGTGATCCGCACCGTTGCGAATAATACGGCGAGTACGCTTGGCAACCTTTTCGGCCTCATCACCTGCACGCTCGAGATTGGTGATGGCCTTGGAAATCGCCATCACCAAACGAAGATCAACGGCGGTAGGTTGCCTGCGAGCGATAATTTCAGCGCAAGCTAAGTCAATCTCGATTTCTTTAGTGTTGATCGATTTTTCACGATCAATCACATCTTTACACAAATCGATATTCATCTCTGAAAACGCGCGAGTCGCATCCAAAATTTGTAATTCGACCATGCCGCCCATTTCCAGCAAACTACTACAAAGAGCTTTGAGATCGGTGTCAAATTGCGACGAGAGGTGTTTGTCAGTCATGAGAATTCCTTTTAACTAAAGCCGCCCGTTTCGGGCGATCAAACCGCTTGAATCAATATACACGATACGTTAACCATTCCATATTTCATTTTTATGACGTCGTTGTCGCTCGGATTCAATCACGCCGGTATTCCACTCAGCTGGCCATGACATAGGTATGACAAGCTCTCGTCATCAATTCTTCATAGAAATGTCACAGAAACGACACATCGATCTTTGATCATGTCGGCAATTCACGGAGATCCAAGGCAATGTTGATCCAAGTCCCCGAAAAATCAGAATATTGCGCATTTAAAAAGAAAAAACAAAATAAACAGTTACTCACTGTGCATCTCGCCAGGAAACCCAAAGAAGTCAAAGCCGCACAGCGGTTGCGTCATGATGTGTTCAGCCAAGAATACGGAGCAAATTTTCTCGCTGCAGCTCCGGGCATTGATGAAGATAGATTTGATCAATGGTGTGACCACTTAGTGGTTCAAGACCATGTTACCAAGCGCGTCGTTGGAACCTATAGAATCCTTAGACCAGAACAAGCCATCCGCGCAGGGGGCTTTTACTCAGAGTCCGAATTTGATCTCTCTGGCCTGAACGCAATCCGCCATGAAATGGTCGAATTTGGTCGCGCATGTATTGATGCCGAATACAGAAGCGGTCCAACGCTGATGATGTTGTGGTCGGGTCTTTCTGAGCTCATTCGACAGAACAATTACCAATACGTTCTCGGTTGCGCAAGCGTGAGCTTGCGAGATGACGGCGTGACTGCCGCCGAAGTCTGGCGCAGCGTGCGCGGACTAGTCAAACAAGAGGAAGGATTTCGAGTCAAACCTCTTCACCCCTACCCGGTTGATCACGTCAACCCGCAATTACCAGCGAATGTTCCAGCATTGATTGCGGGATATTTAAAACTGGGGGTGAAAGTCTGTGGAGAACCCGCCTGGGACCCCGACTTTAATACGGTCGATTTTCCAATGCTATTGACCGTTTCAGAAATGACCGCTCGTTACAGACAACGTCTTGGTTTTGAAGAGCAAACACTCATTCAGGCAGCGTGAGTAAGGCGCTACCCATTTTGATATGAGCGCCATTTTCGATCCCAGGCGCTAGGGCAAAACCACGGGGCGCAAAAACAATGATGGTTGAGCCATGCTCAAACCACCCCAGTTCCTGACCCTTCACACAAGAAACATCGCAGTCGATATTGTGATTGCCGCGGTAGCGACTGTTTAGCAAAATATTGAGCCCATGCAGACGGATACTTGCCACTAATATCGCCGCGACCGGTACGACATAAATCTGTTGTTGAGCGGGGCCGATTTTCATGGAAATCATGGCGCGCTCATTCATACAAAATAGTTTTTCAATGCGACGCAGGGCAATAGGGTTGACGTTCCAAGTATCACCGGAGTGATACACCACGCGATCAATCTTGCCACTGTAGGGAGCGTGAAATCGGTGGTACATCGCTGAGGTCAGACGCAAGGTGACATAGACCCCTCCCTCAAGAGAATGCGGATCGACGTGATCGCCCATCAACTCCGAAATCTTATAGGGAAAACCCTTGGCCTGAAAAACCTGTCCATTCGTGATGGTTCCGCACTCTCCCACAATGCCATCAGAAGGGCTCGTCAAAACCGACTGATCTTGATCAATATTTCGCGCATCCTCACGCAACTCTCTCACAAAGCAATCATGCAAACTTTTAAAAGAATGCTTTTTTGCCTCAGAAAGGTCTAAATCTGTAAAAATCCGCCAAACATAAATAGAGAGATCTCGAATCCAAGGTATTTCGATCTTGCTAAACCAACCCATCCATACCGTAACTGCATGTCTGGGTATGCGGTTGGTCAACAAGAAATTTAAATCCTCATTCGCAAAGAGCCTTCTAATAAATTGTGTGGATTTCATCATTTAGTCATTGTTGTTGTATATAAAGGAAGTCTCAAAGTTTGGATTTCCTAACATGACCATTTTGCTACTTTTGCAATACATAATTGTGACAATCATTGCTGTTTGGTTTTGTAAAGTCGCTTTACAAAGACTTCAGCTTTCACTTGCTAAGTCTCCAGGCCTGGGGGGGCATTTAAGATGGGCCAAACGATTTGCCCGCGTCGTCCCTTATTATTCCTACGATGAAAAAAAATGGCTCGCCATAGACGGTGCTCCTGAGGAAATAGTCGCCAAACGGAAAAGCGCCTTTATGGCCCTAAGCCAGACCTTAAGGGAAGGAAGTCCGCAGTCACTCGCGCAAACCGCCCAAGCGAAAACGATGCTGTCAGACCTTCAATTGACCAGTCGTTACCGCGTCCCTTTTCAGTTTCGCGCTGTTGTAGAAAAAAATCTCACAATTGGAAGTTTCTATAACGAAACACAAGGCGTGTGGCTAAAAGATCTGGACGGTCAAACCTACATAGATGTCAGCGGCTCCTACGGCGTAAATTTATTTGGTCAAGATTTTTATAAAAAATGTATCGAAGAAGGCTCCGCCACTGTCCATGCGCTAGGCCCTCTTTTAGGTGGCTACCATCCTTGCGTGCTGGACAATGCCCGTCGGATCACTGAAATTTCCGGTATGGATGAAGTCACCTTTCATATGTCAGGCACTGAAGCCGTCATGCAAGCTGTCCGAGTGGCGCGCTATCAAACACGTCGCAAAAAGATCGTCAGGTTTACAAGTGCTTATCATGGCTGGTGGGATGATGTCCAACCAGGCCCTGGCAATCCAATGCCCCCCTCCCCAGACACCTTGACCTTGCGCGATATGCACGCCAACACCCTGCGCGTGCTGCGTCGCAGACGTGATATTGCTTGTGTACTCATTAATCCGATTCAAGCCATGCACCCCAATCGCGCAGCCCCGACAGACTCCATGCTGGTGGATGGCTCGCGCAACGCGCAATATGATCGTGAAGCCTATACAAAATGGCTCCAATCTGTCAGGGAAGTCTGCACAGAACGCGGAATCGTACTGATTTTTGATGAAGTATTTATGGGCTTTAGACTCGCCCGTGGCGGCGCTCAAGAATACTTTGGTATCCAGGCAGACATGGTCACCTACGGCAAGACCTTAGGGGGTGGCTTTCCAATCGGTGTGCTGTGTGGCCGCGCAGACCTGATGAAGCGCTCTCGCGAGGATCGACCCGCAGATTTATGTTTCTCACGTGGCACCTTTAATGCACATCCCTATGTTATGGGTGCGATGAATAGCTTTTTGCATGAACTTGATCGGCCAGAAATACAAGCTCAATACGCAAGCCTAGACAAAACATGGATTTCAAGGCGAGATCAACTCAACCAGAAGCTGAAACAACAAAACATTCCTCTGCAAATAGAGTCGATGTCAACAGTGTGGACGGTCTTGTATGACGTACCTAGCCGCTACAACTGGATGCTTCAGTATTATTTGAGACGCCAAGGTATTGCCCTGAGTTGGGTGGGCACGGGAAGAATGATTTTTAATTTGGGATTTAGAGACGAAGACTTTGAGGAATTTTCTCAACGCTTTATCGCGGCAGCCCAGGCCATGGGAGAGGATGGGTGGTGGTGGATACCCGAGGGGCAGACAAATAAAGACATCAAGCGTTCAGTCGCGCGCGAATTGGTGAAAACATTGTTCGGCGCACGACTGAATTAATACGTTATTACTTTGAATGTACGTGCTGCATTGGATCAATAAGCTGCCCTTTCATCAAATGCAAGGGCGCTTTGTAATATAACTTCACGTCATGAAAAGGATCCGTCATGATTTTTAGACCCCAAGCCAAGGCGCTGACATAGCTGTCTTGGATCCAGAGCTGCAACATACGGAATAACATTCCGCCTAAACCCAAATACAACCACCACATTGCAGTCAATCCCACAAAATCTTGGTGATTTTCTGTGGGAACCGCCCAAATGAGTGTTGAGGGGGAAAAGTATGCAATGACAGGAATTGCAGCCCAGACAGCCATCAAGACGATTTTTCGCTGAATGTTGTAGCCTACTTTAATCTCTTCTTTATGCGCGTCTGTCATATTGTTGACATAATCGTAGCCTCTGGGCTCAAAGAAAAAGTGCCCTGCCTGACGCGTTGTCATAGAGACCGACCATGCGACTAGCGATGCGACCACTGGGTTAATAAACAACATGCAATAAGAAAAAATAAAGGACAACGCGCTGATTAAATGCAAGCTTTGATTAATGCGGCTGTGATGATACAGACGGTGATCGTCCCAGCGCTGCTCTGAAAGCTGTCCCAAAAGTACTCGCATATAAGGCTCCACGAAGTAAGGCCAATTGACATAAAAAAAAGCAGGAAAATCCCACTTCACCGTGCAGATTGAACTTGAAATATTAAGCTGTGATGACAATATCAAAAAAAACATGCGTTGTCATCAAATGGTTATACAGCCCCAGTAAAGTAGACATGGTTGCATAAGGCACAGATCATGGTAGAGACAAGGCAAGACTTAACAACAGATTGTCCAACACACAACACCCCGCTACATATTGATGTCGTGACTGAAACTTACCCGCCAGAGGTGAACGGCGTCGCACATACGGTCTCAATGCTGGTTCAAGGATTGAGGAAAAATCAACATCGCGTGTGTGTCATCCGACCAAAACAAGCAGCAGATAACTCGAATACGTCCAACTTTGTCGAAGAAAACGACTTTTTGGTGAAATCCTTCCCTATCCCGTTCTATCGCGAACTTCGGGGCGGCCTACCCTGCAAACAAAAACTCATCCATCGTTGGACGGTAAAGCGACCTGATGTGATTCATATCGCGACCGAAGGACCACTTGGGTGGTCTGCTGTCCGAGCGGCCAAAGAGCTGAGCATTCCAACGTCCTCGGACTTTAGAACGAATTTCCATGCCTACAGTTCAATGTACAACATTGGATTTTTTAAACCACTCATCATTGCCTACCTGCGCTGGATTCATAATTCGACAAATAAAACCATGGTGCCGACTGCAAAACTTAAACAAGAACTTCAGACAATGGGTCTGTTGAATCTAGAAGTTATGCCCAGAGGCGTTGATACATCGCACTTTTCATCGCACTTAAGATCAGAATCCCTTCGTGCATCCTGGGGTGCGCACTCCTCTGATGTTGTTCTGCTCTCTGTGGGTAGATTGGCGGTTGAAAAAAATCTTGATCTACTGATCCGCAGTTATGAAGCAGCACAAGCCAGCGTTCCGAATAGCAAGCTTGTGATTGTGGGTGACGGTCCCTTGCGCGTGGCCCTAGAGAAACAGTGTCCCCAAGCGATCTTTGTTGGAACAAAGCGTGGCCTGGAACTCGCCCAGCACTACGCAAGCGCTGATGTCTTTGTCTTTCCCAGTCTGACTGAAACTTTCGGCAATGTCACGATCGAGGCGATGGCAAGTAGCTTGGCCGTTGTGGCTTACCGTCACGCGGCGGCTGGCGATTTAATACAGAGTGGGGTAAACGGGATTACGGTCGAACCTGGGGATGAACAAGCGTTTATTCAGGCAGTCCTTGAGACGACGATGAATCAACCTTTATTGAATGGTCTTGGCCGCGCTGGTGCGGAAACAGCGCGACATCATTCATGGGAAGTCATTATCCGCAAAACCGAAAAAGTCCTATATGACCTGATTGAATCTCAAAAAAAAAATTGACCTGCGTCATGATTCCTTCATCATTCCGACTTAAAACCGCCACATTATTTGGACATAATACTCCTCATGATTTCAATTGACTTATCAACACCTGAACAGCGTTATGAACGATATCGTTCAATATGGATCTCTGATATCCACCTTGGTACACCAGGCTGTAAAGCAGAGTACTTGGTTGATTTTCTTAAGTTCAATGAATCAGATACTTTGTATTTAGTCGGTGACATTATCGATGGTTGGCAACTCAAGCGTGGCTGGTATTGGCGGCAAAGCCACAATGATGTCGTCCAAAAAATTCTACGTAAGTCTAGAAAAGGCACCAAAGTCATTTACATCACAGGTAACCACGATGAAGCCCTCCGCCCTTTTGCAGGCATGACCTTTGGTGAAATAGAAATTATCAATGAAGCCACGCATGTGTTGAAGGATGGTAGAAAAATTTGGATCACGCATGGTGATTTGTTTGATGGCATCATCACGCACGCAAAGTGGCTGGCTTACCTAGGCGATTCGCTCTACACCTTTATCTTAAAACTCAACAATACCTTTAATCATCTGCGTCACAAGTTCGGCATGTCGTATTGGTCTCTCTCTCAATACCTCAAGCACCGTGTCAAAAATGCTGTTTCATTTATTACGCAGTTTGAAACGGTTTTGACAGAAGAGGCTAGACGTCGTGGCTTTGATGGTGTGCTCTGCGGACACATTCACAAACCTGAGATCAGAGATATCAATGGGATTTTGTATTGCAACGATGGTGATTGGGTCGAAAGTCTTTCTGCCATTGTCGAAACCAACACGGGCGAATTAAAGATTGTGCACTGGCCCTACCGTTCGAAAGTTGGTGCAAAACAAGAACAAGAAGAAGAAGAAAAAGTAGAACTCATTACATGAACGATCTAAAGCCCGAAATTTCTTTTAGTATTGGTGCGCGCCATCGCTTACCGACTTTAACTGGCGATCGCTCGGTTGTGGTACTTGCTCATTCTCATGCCAGCAGGCCGCTGATAGAAGAAGTGCGCACGATGTTCGGCGTCCGTTTGAAAGAAATTTTGTATTGTCCTGACGGGCTAATGACGGTGGAACTCGCTGATCAAATGCGCCTGCATTTTTGGTCGCGTCATGCCGGACGAGATATGCCGACTTTGATTGCAATTGGTGGCGGCAGCACGCTCGACCTTGCCAAATCCATGAGAATCGCGCTGGCGCCAAATATTTCTATTATGAGTATGCTCGACCATCCAAGTGATATCCATGATTTCGTTGCTTGCCCGCTTTTGTTAATGCCCACGACTGCTGGTACTGGTAGTGAGGTCTCTTCTACTGCGACGCTTTGGGACATACACAACGGCACTCAGCATTCATTTTATGGAACAGCCGCCACTGCAGACTGGGCTGTAATTGATCCAGAGCTGTGCCTCAATGCCCCTTGGCATGTCACGCGAGACAGCGGCGTAGACGCTCTCGCACACGCCTTAGAAGCCATCTGGAATCACCAGCGAGTGCCTAAGGCATTTGCCTTCGCAATGTCGGCTGCGCAACAGATTACACGCGTCCTACCCGGACTGATTGATCATCCCCATGACATCGCACTCAGAGCTGAAATGAGTCAGGCAGCGATTTGGGCGGGTCAGGCTATGGCCTTAACTGAGACAGCTTTAGTTCACGCCCTCTCCTACGAGGATACGCTTGCAAAAGGAATCTCACACGGCCAAGCGTGTGCAAGATGGCTGCCACGTGTTTACAAACTCGCGCGCGAGTCTTCAGAGGAGCTCGGTATCTATCTTCGCGCAGCAATGGAACCCATTGTGATCGATGAATGGGAACTAGAAGAGTGGCTGATCAAACTTGGCTATCAGCCTGTCTTGCTCACCGATACAGATCCCGCTATCGATGCACGAATTAAAGCAGCCCTGCTCTCACCCCGTGGCAAAAACTTTGTGACAGCTGAGCGTTCACACGTCATGCACTAATTGTGATGAGATGACAGAAACAAAAAACGCCCCGAAAGGGGCGTTTTCACAGACAAAGCCAAAGCAAACCATCAATCAGGTTTGATATTGTTTTCTTTGATCACCTTGGACCAACGATCCATTTCGGACTGTGTGAACTTAGCGAGTTCTTCTGGCGTACCGGCCTTCAGATTCATGCCTTGTGTCTCAGTCAACTGTTTATAAACGTCGGGCTGCTTGGTGATTTTGACCATCTCAGCATTGAGCTTGTCGATGATCGCCTTCGGTGTGCCTGTTGGTGCGTACACAGCCCACCAAGCTTCGGCTGAAAAGCCTTTGAAGCCTTGCTCGGCCATCGTTGGCACATCTGGCAAAGAAGGCGCTCGTGTTTCGCTGGTCACAGCCAAGGCGCGCATTTTTCCACTGCGGATATGATTGCCTAACACTGCGATTGAACCAATACCACCATCAATCTGGCTTCCCATAATGTCGATGGACATTGGACCACCACCTTTATAAGGGGCATGCACCACCTTAAATTTGCCCTCTTTCTCAAGCAAGGTCATCGCTAAATGACCCAAACTCCCACTACCCACTGAGCCATAGCTCAAGGTGTCGGGCTTGGCTTGCGCAGCTTTGACATAGTCAGTAAAGGTTTTGTAAGGCTTGTTGGGCGACGTAGCAAAGGCCATGGGCGCGGTACCCACCAACATAACTGGCGTCAGATCCTTGATCGTGTCATAGGTCATCTTTGGCAACAGATAAGGGTTCGTTGCGTGCGTGTCAAAGACAAATACAAACGTATAACCGTCAGCAGGTGCTTTTGCAACATAAGCTGTCCCGATCGAGCCGGATGCACCCGTACGGTTTTCAACAATAAACTGTTGACCGAGTGCCTCGGACAACTTGACTGCAAACAGCCGTGCCAAGGGATCCACAGAGCCACCTGGAGGAAACGGCGAAACAAAAGTGACGGGCTTCGTTGGCCATTGTTGAGCGGAAGCAATGGGTGAAGCAGCGACCGCTAAGATACCGAGAGCCATGCCAGCATGACGGATAATTTTGTTTAACACTTTTAACTCCATACTCAAATAATTTGAAAAACTATCAGTTTTCTAAGCTGATAAGTTTATACCCACAGAAGGATACGACGACTACCGATAAACCCTAGGTTTCACAGCAGCTTTTCAAGACTCTTTGCATATATAACAGTCTTGTTGACGAAAGCTTCGTGATTATTTTCTACAGCATCTAGTTCATACAGATAATTCACCATCAGGCTGCTGGATTGAGCCACGCCCTTTTTGGATAAGTCTGCCGCCCAATTAATGTTAAAAAGTTGCGCGCCATTGGAGAGGTGAAATTTCGCCACCGCATCGCCCCCTTTTGTACAAGTTTCCTGTGTCAAGTACACAAAACACAAGCGCATCAACGCCGCTTTTTCTTCTTCGCTGACATTGAGGCTCGTCCATCCAGCCGCGAGCGTCTTGGCCCAGGGCTGACCTTTTGCACGCAACAGTTTAAAGGCCTCCGCGACCTTCGCACGCTTGGCAGGCACCAAGTCAAACTGGTCAGCCTGAACGCTCGAATCTAACCATTTTGTAAAGCCAGGAATGGGTGACAACGTGCAAAACGTTTTGACCGACGGAATCTCTTGTTGAATTTTTTCAGCGACGCGTTTAATCAAAAAATTACCGAGTGATACGCCCTTGAGTCCTGGCTGACAATTGCTAATCGAATAAAAAATCGCTGTTTTAAATTTTTTGGGCTCGAGAGACTCTGCTTTTTTGTCAAGCAATGCACCAATCTCTCGCGCAATCGTCGGCACCAACGCAACCTCAACAAAAATAAGAGGCTCATCTGGTAACTGAGGATGGAAAAAAGCAAAACATCGACGATCCGGTTGCAAACGCCTGCGTAAATCATCCCAACCATCAATCGCATGGACGGATTCGTGCTTGATGATTTTTTCCAACAGGATTGCCGGCGAGGACCATGTGATTTCATGCAATTCAAGAAATCCAGGATTAAACCAGGAGCTAAAGACATGTTGAATATCCGTATCGACCGACTTCAGGCCTGGATGGGCTGTTAAATGACCCAACAATCGTTCGCGCATTTGAACGATTGAATGCGTCCCACCCATTGCGCGGTTTAAGCGCCTCAGTAACTCTTGGCGCGCAGGCTCCACCGTATGAAAAAGATTGCTCAGGCTTGCATGGTCCTGGCGGTCTGCGTAACGCTGCGCCGCGACAAGCACCGCTGCGGGATCAGGATTAAAACTGGCCGCCATAAACTCAAAAAAATGAAGCTGCTCAGCCCGATCGAGGCTGTGAAAGGTTTCCAAAAGCTTGGACGCCATGCTCTGGGCATTGGTTTCGCCCTTTTCAGAGAGTAAGTTCAAAGCTGTCTTTTTAGCCGTCTCAAGCGACCGACCCTTGATAAACCGTTCAAACATATAGCATTGCTCCCATGTTGGACTGCGATTCACGGTAACATGATTTTTTGCTTTGTTGCTTTTGGACATCTTTGCAGACGCCGACTAACTCTTTACAGTATCAGATAGAAAAAAAACTGATTTCAATCGTCGGATGGTTTTTCTCTTTGATGGCGCTTGCCGTGCTCGTTATTGCAGTATTGAGCCTTAATATCTACTCCGTCAGCAAACTTGAACGCGCCCAAGAACACGTATCTGGCAAGAATATTCAAGCACATGCCCAACGTTTAAATACTATTCATGAAAAACTGACACAGGCACTCAAGCAAGGGTTGATCGTTCCCTACTATCAGCCTTGCGTCGAGCTCACCACGGGCCGAATCGTTGGTTGTGTGGCCCTGGCGCGCTCCTAGAGATCATCGCAGAGGGCGTAGAGACAGAATTGCAACGTGAAGCGTTGGTTGATAGTGGATGTCATTTCGGACAAGGCTATCTGTTTTCAAAGGCGCTACCTTTAGTTGATATTTTAAAACTAGATCACATCCTCGTTTCGCGCATAAAAGATTAAATCAACGATGAGATGTGCGTATCCGCATGCAAAAAAACTAATAAAAACTTAACTATCTCGGCTGTAGGCACTACTCTAAAATCTTTACATTAAAATTGCATCAACTAAAAAACTTAAACAGCTCTATCCAATAGAAAAAAATGATAAAGATCTCGCTCATCAGACAAAGCGCCATATTTTTGGGTTTACTTGCCACAGCAGTGAGTATTCAAGCACCAGCAGTGTCTTCCCCTGCACCCACAGCCTCCCAACTGCAAGAGATTGCTACATTGCTGACTGGCAAAGAGCCCTCTTCAGGTCTGCCTAGCACTGTCAACGATAATTTGAAATGGAAGCTGTACGCAAAAGAAGTCGAAAATAACTGGGCCGAATACACCAAAAAAATTGGTTTACCCATGATTGATTGGGCAAAACAAAATATCGGCCATTCGACTGATACGATTTTCTATCCCTTTTCTGGACCTGACTTCACCACGGTTCACAAGCTCTTTCCCGAAGCCAAGCGTTACGTCATGGTCGCGATGCAGCATGCGGGTCGTCCAATGAATCTTGGTGCGTACTCACCACTGATTACCGATCAAAGCTTAGAGCAACTGACATCTGCTTGGCAGCTCTACGGGACACATGGTTTTTTTGTGACTGAATATTTAGAACGGTATTACTACGCCAGCCAAGGAAAAATTGGCGCGAGTACCTTTCTCACCATCTTTCTAAAGCTTCAGGGCTTTGACATTGAACGCGTCACGCCAATCAAGGTTGGCGCAAATGGCGAAGTAGAGGAGCTTGCTCTTGATACCAAGCTCTGGAGCTCCGTACGTTTTAACGCGACTAAAAATGGCAATCCGATTGTGTTGGATTACCTCAGAATCGACTTGTCGAATCAAGGGCTACAAACAGCGCCTGACCATTTCAAATTCGTGCAACAGATGGCCTTTAATCCAACGCTTTTCAAAGCAGCATCGCATCTTCCGCAAAATGCTAACTTCAACATGATCGCAAATGCAGTCCTCGACCATGCGCCGCTTGTGGTGCAAGACGAAACCGGAGTGAACTACACTGCGCTCAGCCAAAAATTCAACAGCACCTTATTCGGAAAATTCGTGGTCGCCCACCAGGCTTTTCAAAGTTATCATACTGATCTCGCACGTGCCTATGCGCAACGCCAAGACGTTCAGCCTTTGAATTTTCGTGTGGGTTACTACAAAGACGGTAACTATGTGCTGATGGTGGCGCGGCGCAAGTAAAGACGCGCTCACGCCTTGAGCAAGGCAGGATCGTCGAGAAACGATTGAGCTCTCAAGGTCACGACCAAAGTATCGCGATAGCCGTTTTCGTCTGTTGGCTGAATCGGTGTCGTTTCGTGGATGACACGCTCATCATCAAGCAACAAAACAGACCAGGGTTGTGAAAGGGTAAAGCGCTGACCAAAAGGTGACGTCATATCGAACACCCTCGTCTCACCACCTTTGATGTGATGGCGACCCACCATAAACACCGCGACCAGATGCACGCCATCTCGATGCGCACCCTCTGGTGTGGGGCGACCAATGCCGCCGGCCGTATCAATCCGAAATTGGTGTGCTTCCGTAAACCAAGTCTGTGCACCATGCATCTCAGAGGCCACGCGCGCGAGAAAGCTTAACAGCGCTTGCCAAGACAGGTCTTGAGATACGTGGGACTCAACCGGCTCAAACCAGCGGTGCATCCCACCATGCAGCGCGTTGTAGGAAAGTGGTTGCCAATGCGCGCGATGCTCAACGAGTGTCACATGGTCGGCATTGACTGCGTAGCTGCTGTGTCGGCGGTAGCGATAACGTCCGCCATCCTTGAGATACTGATCCGGTGACAGAGATGCCCAAGTCGATTCAAGCTGCTGGAGTGCTTCTAAAGACGCCCCACTCAACTGCGCGACGCTTTCTGCACTCAACACTGCAAAACCCTGCTGATGAATGGCCTTTCGCAGGTCGGAGGCGGGCGTCAGTGGAGGTTGCAGGGTTTGGATCGACATCTCTCTCTCAGGGTGCAACAACTATTCGTTGTCTTTTGGTTCATCTGGTGTCGGAGCCTGAACATCGAAGCACATCTTTTCTCCGTCCCAGCGTTGACCACACCAGCATACCCCTTCCTCATTAATGATGCAGGTTCCAGAGCCGCAGCATCTTTTGTCTTCTTGCATGATTTTCCTTTGAGTGGTCGTGCTTAGCGAGGGCGAGCGGGTTGCCCAAAGCATGCGGTATGGCGACCGCAGTCTTTCATTTCAGCTGGACGACGCGTCACATGTTTGGTGTTGCGCCCAGTTATCCGAGCGCGCCATAAATTAAATGAAGAGCGTTTAAGCTCAGCACGCATCAGTGTAATCACTTTGGGCTCGCTGAGCCCAAACTGGCGTTCTATCGCCTCAAAGGGCGTACGATCTTCCCACGCCATCTCGATGATTCTTGAGATCTCGCTCGGTGTGTGCGTAGTCTTCATCTTGTTCCAAAGAGTTGATGGCAAGAGAATCCATCACAGGCTTGAAATCGTCGGCCGTCATTTCCCATTCGAGCGAAAAGTCGATCTCGCCTGGGCGCCCAAGCAATTTAAACAAGGGCACTGCTTTTAAAAATTCATTTTTAATGTGTTCGTACTCAGCCTCGAGCCAGGCAGTAACGTGACCGTTTTCGCTGGGCTCTGCTGGTGGCAATTCGGCTCCACCGAAAATAGAGACCACATCCCAAACACTCAACGCAGTCAGATCGCCATCAAACCGATGGCCACCGCGGGGCCCACGGTTGGATTTCAAAAGCTGGCGTGTCCGCAAACCTTTTAAAAGATTCTCAACATATGAAACCGATAAGTCCAAGTGTCTGGCAAGGTCTTGCGTAGTCAGAGCTTCGCCATTGGGCAACCCAGCGAGCAATACGACAAGGCTCAGAGCATGTTTCGATTCGTTGGCGCTCATTTTTAATCCTTAGTCATGTGACGAGTAGATTCGAGACTCAAATATACGGCAATTTCTATTCAATTCCATCAAATATCTATATCAATTGGTAGATAATGGTTAAAAATATGCTCTAATCTATTCAATATCTATTCAATTAACGATTCTACTGAGAAGCCAATGTCCGCAAAATTAAAAAACCACAGTTATCGGATCGGCACCATCTCCAAACTGGCAGGCATACCTGTTCCAACACTTAGAGTATGGGAGTCTCGTTACGCAGCGTTTACGCCCATCAAAACAGAAGGACAACACCGCCTGTATGGCGAGGAGGACTTGTTGCGCGCCACGCTGATCAAACAACTTTGCGACGATGGGCATGGCATTAGCACAATCGCCAACCTCAACGTCCAAGCACTGAGCCAACTGCATCACAAACATCGCAACGGGAAAAAACTTGAAGAACGCCATACATCCGCACAGCACGTTGCCGTGGCTGTCATAGGACTGGGTCTCGCGAGGCGCATCGAGGCAAAAAAGTTTGCGCTCAACATACTTTGCGATAGTGTTGAAGTCACAGACATCTTTGCGGACCTTGAGGCAGCTCAGTCAGGCCTGTTTGAAAAACCTGCCGAAATCCTGTTGATTAAAGTCAATACTTTGCACGAAATCGTGATGCGCGATATTGAGGCTGTCAAAGAAAAAAATAAAGCCACGCATGTCATTGTGCTTTACAACTTTGGGCGCGACCAAGTTGCACACGCCATGCGCGCCGCGGGTATGTTAGTGCGCCGTGAGCCAATTTCTGATTATGAGCTCGCAGAACTCATCCGCTCTGTCCTGACGGTCGAAGCCAACCATACGTTGCGCGAAGTCTCCCCAAGCGCCATGATTCCCGCACGTAAATACTCAGATGAAACCCTTGCACGTGTTGCAGGGATTTCAACAAATGTGCTGTGCGAATGCCCAAAGCACGTCGCAGAAATCATTGCCCAGCTCGCAAGCTTTGAGCAGTATAGTCAGGAGTGTTTGAACAAAAGCACCGAAGACGCCCACTTGCATGCGTATCTCACCTCGGTCTCTGGCTCAGCCAGAGCATTGTTTGAGCATGCGCTGGAAAAAGTGGCTCGACACGAAGGAATCGAATTATGAACGTACTGGGCACTGAATTGATCGCTTGCTCTTATGACCCACTGACGGGTTACTTTAGAGACGGCTGTTGCAACACACAGGCCGACGATTTGGGTTCGCATGTAATCTGCGCCAAAATGACCCAAGAGTTTTTAGCGTTTTCCAAGCAACGTGGCAATGACTTGTCCACGCCAATGCCGCACTACCGCTTTCCAGGACTCAAGCCCGGCGACCGTTGGTGTTTGTGTGCGTTACGTTGGAAAGAGGCGTTTGAAGCCGGTGTTGCCCCACAGGTTTTTCTTGAGTCTACGCATAAGCGTGCCTTGGATTTCGTTTCCCTTGCGTGGCTGCAATCCTGCGCTGCCCCCAGCTCAAAAGCATGACATCGCAGTTTGTCATATTCGTGTCATGACCTTGTCATTAGAAAGCAATATGATTAACTTTTGACACTGAGTACGCTGATAAAGATGGGGTATAGGCCATGAAAGTTGGCATCAACGGCATGGGCAGAATTGGACGCTTAGCCCTGCGGGCGGCTTTGGGCGCCGCACATCGTCCCGACGACGATCCTCGACGCGACAATCGACTCGAGGTCGTCCACCTAAACGAACTCAAGGGTGGAATCGCAGCGACTGCGCATCTGCTGACGTTTGACTCCGTCCAGGGACGCTGGAGAGAAGAGATCGAGGTCGAAGGTGACAGCACCATTAGGATCGGCAAACTCTCCGTTTCCTTTTCCTCCCATGCCAACCCCGGTGACATCCCTTGGGGTGATCTGGGTGTAGATGTCGTTCTGGAATGTACAGGTAAGTTTTTGACCCCTGAGACCATTCAGGGCCACTTTGACCGCGGCGCCAAGCGCGTAATCGTTGCCGCCCCCGTCAAGGTCGGCAATGTGCTCAATGTTGTCGTGGGTGTCAACGAACACTTCTACGACCCTACACAACATAAAATCGTCACTGCGGCGTCTTGCACCACCAACTGCCTGGCGCCTGTCGTCAAAGTGATCCACGAAAGCATTGGCATCCGTCATGGCCAAATCACCACCATCCACGATCCGACCAATACCAATCTCGTCGTGGATGCGCCCCACAAAGATTTGCGTCGTGCCCGCAGCGCCATGCAGAGTCTCGCACCCACCACCACCGGTAGCGCGACCGCGATCACCTTGATTTATCCTGACTTAAAAGGCAAGCTCAACGGCCACGCCGTCCGCGCCCCCGTGCTCAATGCCTCCTTGACTGACTGCGTGTTTGAGCTCAAGCGCGAGACCACGGCCGAGGAAGTCAATGCGTTGTTTACGCAAGCAGCTCAGGGCAGCCTAGCAGGAATCCTCGGCATCGAAACCCGCCCCTTGGTCAGCGTCGATTATGCGGGTGACACACGCAGCGCCATCGTGGATGCCCCCTCCACCATGGTGACCGATGGCACGCTCCTCAAGGTGTATGCGTGGTATGACAACGAAATGGGGTATTCCTGCCGCATGATCGACCTCGCCTGCCATATGCAAGCACAGGGTATTTAGCCCCCCATGTCTACACACGCCGCACGTAACTATGCCATTGTGACCTCTGCTTACTGGGGGTTCACGCTGACTGACGGTGCCTTGCGCATGTTGGTGTTGCTGCATTTTTACCGACTGGGTTATTCACCCTTTGCCCTCGCCTTTCTATTTTTGCTGTACGAAGCCGCTGGTGTAGTCGCCAATCTGCTGGGTGGATGGCTCGCGACCCGCTTTGGTATTTCGCGCATGCTGATGGTCGGCTTGGTCACCCAGATTGTCGGCTTTCTCCTGCTCTCTGCGCTTTCACCCGAATGGACGGCTGCGATGTCAGTCGCCTGGGTTGTGATGGCCCAAGGCGTTTGCGGTGTGGCGAAGGATCTCACCAAGACTGCGAGCAAATCCGCCATCAAAATCACCGCTGGACAAGCCTCGGGTCAGTTATTTAAGTGGGTCGCTTGGTTTACTGGCAGCAAAAATGCCATGAAAGGTGTGGGCTTCTTTCTGGGTGGCCTGTTGCTCGATCAGGTCGGCTTTCAAGGTTCGCTCTGGATCATGGCGGCTCTATTGGCGTTGATTTTGGTGGGTGTCGTCTTGTCACTGCCCCCCATGATGGGCAAAAGCAAAGCCTCCAAGTCCGCCAAGGAACTGTTTGCCAAAAACCGTGGCATTAATCTGCTCGCTGCGGCACGTGTCGTCCTGTTTGGCGCGCGGGACGTGTGGTTCGTCGTCGGCGTACCCGTGTTTCTTTACGCTTCAGGCTGGACGTTTACGATGGTGGGCGGTTTTCTTGCCGCGTGGACAATCGGCTATGGCTTTGTTCAGGCGATGGCGCCCTCGCTGGTGCGGCGCAGTGAGGACGGCTTGAGCAGTGAGGTGCCTGCCGCTCGTCACTGGTCTGCCATTCTTGCGTTGGTCACCGTCGTACTGTGTTTGCTCGTGTGGCTTGATGTCAGCCATCTCGAGTGGGTCGTTGTCGCGGGTTTAGCGGCGTTTGGCTTTGCGTTTGCCGTAAATTCTTCTGTGCACTCTTATTTGGTTTTAGCCTATGCCGGTTCAGAAAAAGCAGCAGAGGACGTTGGCTTTTATTATGCAGCCAACGCCCTGGGCCGCTTTATTGGCACCCTGCTTTCAGGCCTGTTGTATCAATGGGGTGGTCTCCTCTACGCGCTGATAGGCTCCGCCTTGATGCTGATCACTTGCTGGCTGGTGACCTTGGCGCTCCCTCTGAAACGCCCTTCTTGCGAAACAACGTAAAGTAGCCATGCTTGCTCAAGGGCTCAAGGCCTGCGAGCAAGGACGATGGCATCGCACCTAGATCGGACGTGCGGATGGCCACAAAAGCCGGGGTTGACTCGAGCTTTTTGGCCAAACTCTCCGGGGTCTTTTCAAGCAGCGCCTTTCCCTGGCTGTAAAAAGACGCAGAAAACGGTCGATGACCCAGATAAATCAAAGGCAGACCTTCAGGCTGTCGCGTCCGGTAGTCTTCGATCAAGGTCTTGGCAGCCAAATCATCGCTGCGACCGGTAAAAGGCATGCTGACGTTAAAACCCACCGCGAGTACCATCGTGATCGACAGTCCCAGCGACAAATTGATGCGCACCAGATTTTGATTGGCGCGGGTGGTCAACCATCCCCCCACCAACAACGCTAATGCTGGCAAACCTGGCAGGACATACGGCCAGAGGATATTGCCCGCAATCGTAAAAAAGACCGCTGGCATAAACGCCCAAAGCAGCAAATAGTTGCGCCAAGAAGCGGGTGTCGCTGTCTCAATAGACTGCGTAGGCGAAGTGGTCACCTCAGCACGTGCACCGCGCGTTTGCCAAGCCAAGATAGGAAACAGAATCGTCCACGGCAATACATCCGCCATCATGAACAGCCAAATAGTGCCATAGGGATAGTCATGTGCCTTGCCGTACAAGTCTCCTTTCCAACCTGGCGTGACAAAGCGATTGAAATGCTCGCCCACGATAAAATAGTCAAGGAAACCAGGCGAACGCAGCTCAGCAATCACATACCAAGGCAGCGCGATGGCAGCGGTGAGTAACAAGCCTCGGATCCAGGGCAAGTCACGCCAAATGACACGTAAATTGCCAGAAACCAAGGCCCAGATTCCGCAAGGCAAGCCCGTTAACACGACACCCACCGGCCCCTTAGACAGCAAAGCAATGCCTAGACCAATAAATAGCAGCCAACGTTCGGAACCACGCCGCGCCGCATCGCCATGTAAACCGCTCCAGAATCCGCGCATCGCCAAGGTCGTTCCAATCACCAAGGCCATATCCATCATGACCATCCCTGAGGCCACAAAAAACATGACAGAGCCGAGTAACAGGGCGATCGCGTAGGTCGCCCCTGTCGAGCCGCTGCGCGGGCGCATGCCCCAGAGAATCCAGAGCACCACCATGCCCGCCAGCCAATGCGGAAAGCGTGCGGCAAACTCGTTGACGCCAAAGATATTGAAACTAATGGCGGTGATCCAGAACGCCAGGGGGGGCTTGCCCCAAAACGGGACGTCATAGGTAAACCAGGGCGTCACCCAGTCATTGAGCTCAAACATAATGCGCGAGATTTCGCCATAACGCGCTTCGGTGGTGTCCATGAGCGGCGAAAAGCCAAGCAACAGCAAGCGTACAAACGCTGCAGCAAAAATAAACCAGAGAAAATTTCGATATGTCATCAATGAGCAAACACGATTAAAAAAGCGTCATTTGAGCGAAGCCACAATCGTCCGTGGTGCTTCGAAGATTTGAAACATTTTAAGCGGATACTATGGCGCATGCGTCCTCATAGCGTTTTCGAACTATTACTGCTTTCCTTTTTTTGGGGAAGCTCATTTCTGTTGATTCAAATCGGCGTCGCCGAATTTGGTCCCGCCCCTCTGATCTTTTTGAGAACGATGATCGCGGGACTGGTGCTGTTGCTGGTGTTAGCCTTCAGACGCGAAGTTTGGCTATTGTTCAAGCATTGGAAAAACTTTATTCCTCTTGGGCTTTTGGACTCGAGCTTGCCCTATATGTTGTCAGCCTATGCTGCACTGCATATTCCCTCCGGCACGATCTCGGTCATTAATGCCGTCACACCGCTCTGGGGTGCGCTCGTGGCCTGGCTATGGCTTGGTATCCGCTTAACCGTCACGGGTGCAATGGGACTCCTGATTGGTCTGTTGGGCATCACGTTTCTAGTCTGGGAGCGCTTTGAGTTCGCCTTGAGCGATTCGACCCTGGCGCTAACCGCGGCCGTCCTCGGCCCAATTTGTTATGCACTTTCAGCGTGTTACGCTAAAAAATACCTGTCTTCATTTAGTCCGTTTGTGAATGCGACAGGCTCATCACTCACCAGTGGGGTGTTGCTGCTTCCGCTCGCGTGGTTCTGGTGGCCCACCGAGCCGGTGAGTGGAACAGCTTGGCTCACCGCACTGGTCTTGGCGGTGCTGTGCTCGGCCGTCGCCTATGTCTTGTATTACCGCTTGATCCAGCACATCGGCCCGGCACGCGCCATGACGGTGTCTTATCTGGTCCCAGTGGTAGGACTGTTCTGGGGCTGGACGCTCATGGACGAGCACTTTACGCTGCGCACCTTTCTGGGTGTTTTACTCATTTTTACGGGCTTAGCGCTTGCGAATGGAGTGGGCACTAAGCGCTCCAAACTTTAGCGCGAAAAAATTGAGCGCGTCTAACTAAAGCGTCTCAAGCCCGACCCCGGTTAAGCAGCCAAACTAGCGATAACATCACCGGCACTTCGACCAGCACACCCACCACCGTGGCCAGCGCCGCACCTGAATTCAGCCCAAACAAAGAAATCGCCACCGCCACCGCCAACTCGAAAAAGTTTGATGTCCCGATCAGACAAGCGGGTCCAGCGATATCTCGAGGCAGTTTGAGCCAACGCGCGCCCAGCCAACTTACGGCAAAAATGCCATACGTCTGCAAAATTAAAGGGATCGCAATCATGCCGATCACCAAAGGTTGCGCCACAATCGTGCGCGCTTGAAAGCCAAACAACAACACAACGGTCGCGATCAACCCCACAATCGACCAAGGCTTAAGCTTCGCGACAAAACGACTGACGGCTGTTGGAGACTTGCGCAACAAGGCCTCACGCGTCAAAACACCCGCAATCAATGGCAAAACCACATACAAAATCGTGGAAATCAGCAAGGTTTCCCAAGGGACCGTCAACGACGTGACGCCCAGTAAAAATGCTGCAATCGGCGCAAACGCAAACACCATTATGAGGTCATTGACGGACACCTGCACGAGTGTGTAGTTTGCATCGCCTTTGACCAGCTGGCTCCAGACAAACACCATGGCGGTACAGGGTGCGACACCCAGCAAAATCATCCCCGCGATGTACTCGCTCGCTGTTTGAGGATCCACCCAGGGGGCAAAAATATACTCAAAAAATAAAACGCCTAGGGCAGCCATGGTAAAGGGCTTAATCAGCCAATTGACCGCCAAGGTCAAGAACAGACCGCGTGGTTTTTGACCGATTTGTTTAATCGACGACCAATCGATTTGAATCATCATGGGATAAATCATGATCCAGATCAGGACAGCCACGACCAGATTGACATGCGCAAACTCCAGGCCCGCGATCAGCTCAAACGCCCCAGGTGCAAGGAACCCCAACCCCACACCCGCCAAGATGCCGAGCCCTACCCATACCGTCAAAAAGCGTTCAAACAAGCCCAACACACCACCTCACCGGGGAAAATTTACTCAAGCGCGTCCCGCAAGCTTGCGAACGTCGCGATTCAGGACAGCTTACTTTAAAACGACTTTTCTAATAAAACAGCCTCACTGCGGCAAGTCGCTAAGCCTACGTTTACAATGTACGTATTGCATTTTGATTAAGCTTTGATATCAATGACCTATAGCGTCAAAGAAATTTTCTACACGCTGCAAGGCGAGGGACTGCGCGCCGGACGGCCAGCGGTCTTTTGTCGTTTTACCGGCTGCAACCTCTGGACCGGGCGTGAGGAAGATCGCTCGAGCGCCGTTTGCCAGTTTTGCGATACAGATTTTGTCGGAACAAACGGAACCTTGGGTGGCAAATTTCAAACTGCTCAGGTGCTCGCCGAACAAATCTCGGCGCTCTGGCCCGCAGGGCATGGTCACCAATACGTGGTGCTGACAGGTGGCGAGCCGCTTCTGCAGGTCGATAGCGCCCTAGTTGAGGCATTGCACGCCAAGGGCTTTGAGATTGCGGTAGAAACGAACGGCACCATCGAGGTCCCCAAAGGCATTGACTGGATTTGCGTCAGCCCCAAGGCCGGCGCCGATTGGGTCCAACGCGAAGGCCACGAACTCAAACTCGTCTATCCACAACCGACGCTGCTGCCAGATCAGTTGGGGCAAAGTCACTTTCAACATTACTTGCTCCAAGCCATGGATGGCCCGGATCGGCTCGCCAATACACGCGCTGCCATCGCGTATTGTCAGGACAACCCGGTCTGGCGGTTGTCGGTACAAACACATAAAGTTTTAGAGATTCGTTGATGAACGCGAACCCACCACAGAATACGAACCAAACAGGCGTTTCGCCCTGGCACGAGCTCTCACAACGCTTTTATTTTGAAGCTGCCCATACGCTGAGAAGGTCGATTGAGACTGAAGGCAGCCGCAGAATTCACGGCCATACTTATGAGGCCGAGGTCACAGTCTCTGGTTATGCCGATCCCAAAACAGGTATGTTGGTGGATCTTGGATACCTGCGCCAGCAAGTCGCACGCGTCAGAGAGATGCTCGACCATCAATTTTTAGACGATATCGAACATCTCGGTCCTGCGACCTTGGAAAACCTCTGTACTTTTATCCGTAATGAATTGAAACCCACCCTGCCACAGCTCTCCTCTGTGATGATCGTGAGAAAAGCCAGTGGCGACAGGTGTGTGTTGCGCGAACGGATTTAACGCAGCGGTAGCCTTGGCATCGTCATCGACTCAGGTCTCAAAATATCGTCGAGTTTTTCTGCTGTCAACAAGCCGCGTTCTAGCACGATGTCGTAGACACGCTTGCCTGTGACCAACGCCTCTTGTGCCACCTCGGTTGCATGCTGATAGCCGATATAAGGATTTAAGGCGGTCACCAGCACAATCGAACGATCAAACAACTCCTTGATCCGTGATTCGTTGGCAGTAATCCCACGCACACACTTGTGCTCGAGCGTTTCAAACGCATTCGTCAAATGTGTCACGCTTCGAAACATCGAGTACGCAATAATGGGCTCAAACGCATTGAGCTGGAGTTGGCCTGCCTCTGCGGCAAAACTAATCGTGACATCGTTTCCAATCACCTCATACGCGACTTGGTTGACGACTTCGGGAATCACCGGGTTGACCTTACCCGGCATGATGCTCGAGCCCGCTTGCATGGCGGGCAGATTAATCTCTCCAAAACCTGCCCGTGGACCACTTGAAAGCAACCTCAAATCATGGCAAATCTTTGAAATTTTGACGGCGATGCGTTTGAGCACACCGGACATCTGGACAAAGGCGCCGCAGTCCTGGGTCGCCTCAATCAAATTGGGGGCTGTTTCAAGAGGGAGTCCTGTCAGTGCGACTAAATGCTTACGCACTTTCTGCGCATAGTCTGGATGGGTATTGATGCCTGTCCCGATTGCGGTTGCACCGAGATTGATTTCGCAAATCAAAGGCAATGCCTCACGCAGGCGCAAGATGTCCTCACCCAGCATGACGGAATAGGTGCGGAACTCCTGTCCGAGCGTCATGGGCACAGCGTCTTGTAACTGCGTACGTCCTACCTTGATGATGTCTTTAAATTCCTCTGCTTTGCCTTCAAAGGCATTTTGCAAACTCTGCATTTTGGTCATTAGCCGCTGACATCCACGGTAGGTGGCGAGCTTGAGTGAAGTGGGATAGACATCATTGGTCGATTGACTCATATTGACATCTTCGTTGGGATGCAGGTGATCGTACTCGCCGCGCTTATGTCCCAGTAACTCCAAGGCACGATTGGCGATCACCTCATTGGCGTTCATATTGGTCGAGGTGCCTGCGCCCCCTTGAATCAGATCCACCACAAACTGCTCGTGTAGTTTGCCTTGCAAGATTTCCTTGGAGGCCGCAATGATGGCATCACATTTTGTCGCATCCAGCATGCCGAGTTCTAGATTGGTCTGCGCTGCCGCGATTTTGAGCTCTGCCAAAGCGTTGACCAAATCAGGATAGTGCGAAATAGGCAATCCTGTAATGGGAAAATTTTCAATCGCGCGTAAGGTATGGACGCCGTAATAGGCTTGGGATGGCACCTCTCGATTCCCTAGCAAGTCGTGTTCTTGGCGTGTACTGCCTGAGTCAATACTGGTAATACTCATGCGTGAGGCTCCGTGAGGAAATGTAAAGACGTGCAGCTAAGCATCCATACTCAACCGTCAACCAATCCTACCTCAAATTTTTTACATTTCGATGTAAAAAATCAATTAATAATTGACTCACTTTCTCGGGTTGCTCTTGCTGCACCCAATGCCCTGCCCCCTCCACCAGAAAAGTACCCTGATAGCGTGTGGTCAACGCACCCTCCACACGCTCGAGTCCACCTGGCGTTTGATAGACACCCCAATCTTGCTGACCACCGATAAACATCGACGGAACATCAATTGTTTTGCCTGCAAACACCGCCAGATCTTTATCGCCTGGATTCGTGCGATACCCTTGTAAGCCCCCTTGAAAGCCCGTGCGATCGTATTCGTCCACATAGAACTTAAGTTCCGCCTCAGTCAGCCAAGTGCACGCTGCAATTTGCTGCGCCGAAGGCATATCGGGTGCGACCGACTCTGCCATCCCTTGATCCAAATCCATCACGTAATAGCGCGGTAATTTTTCCCATTCGCTCGCCGTCAACCCACTTAAACGAAAGGGCTGATTGGGTGCCCAATCGGCGCTTTTCACATGATAGTAAGCACGTAAAAAATCACGGAGTCCTTGCGTGGGATGCCAAATGTTTTCATTGGCAGGCTCTGTGGCGTAATACCGCATGTAATATTTTCTGGGCGGCTTAAGCTGTGTGAGTGCCTCATCAATCGGGTTCGGTGCAGCAGGCTTGATCGGCACGTTAGCCGTGTTAAAGGGTAACGCCACCGGCCCACCCCGAAAGGGGGAGCTCATCATCACCACTGAGAGAAAAATATCTGGCCGCATCAAGGCGCACCAGCCCGCCAGAGGGGAGCCTTGATCATGTCCGACCACCGCGGCGACAGTGCGATACCCTAAAGCCGCGACCAAGGCCAAGATATCGTGCGCCTTGTTAAGCGTACTAAAGGGGCGCAAATCATCGTGATAGGAAACACCCGCACCACCGCTACGTCCATAGCCACGCACATCTGGTGCCACGACGTGATAGCCCTGCTCGGCCAGTGGCACCAAGACCTTGCGCCAACTATAAGCAAGCTCCGGAAAGCCATGCAACAACACCACGAGAGGACGACCCGCTCCCTCAAAGCCCGCCTCCAACATGTTCATGGAGATGCCGTTGACATCGTGAACAAGCCTAGCGCGGACACCCGAGGGCAGCATCTTAATTGCGCTCTAAATTGATCGCGTCAGCTGTTTTCTTCCAAATATCGAGCTGGGATTTGTTGAAGTCTCCCATCTCCTTTGGTGTTGAGCTTTGCAACTCAAAGGCAATCTTACCAAGCTGATCGCGCACATCTTTCCGCTCTGACACTTCTTTCATCGCTTTCGCGACGCGATCAACAACGTCCTTGGGTAACCCGGCAGGACCAAACAAACCGGCCCAAGGCACAATCGTCATGCCCTTGATACCGAGCTCATCTGCGGTGGGTGTCTCGGGTGCCAACGGACTACGACTCGGCAACAATGCCATCAGCACGCGCAGACGTCCCTCTTGCACCATTTGCAACGCGTTGCCTGGCGTCGCGAGCAATACTTGAATGCGACCCGCAATCAGATCGGCCGTTGCAGGCGCATCACCCTTGTAAGGCACGTGTACCATGTTGAGCTTGGACTCCTGTGCGAACTGCGCCGTCGTTAAGATACTGGTACCGTTGCCGCTGCCATAGTTGAGTTTCCCAGGATTGGCCTTTGCATAGGCAATCAGTTCTTTCATGTTTTTGGCTGGGACATCTGCGTTCACAAACATGAAAAATCCAAATTTACCAACTAAAGAAATGGGCGTGAAAGCGGTAATGGGATCGTAGGGAGGTATTTTGCGCATCGTGGGCGCACCATTTAAGCCTGTTGTCGTTGCAAACAGGAGCGTGTAGCCATCTGCAGGCGCATTCATGACCGCATTTCCGGCAATCGCACCATCAGCGCCTGCGCGGTTGTCAATAATGATGGGCTGCCCTAGGCTTTCGGATAAAGCTTTCATCACAATTCGCGCAGTCTGGTCAGCCGCACCTGCGGGTGGAAACGGCACGATCATACGAATCGGCTTATTCGGATAGCTTTGTGCAAAGCTGCTCACGCTCGCGCCGAGAATACAGGTACCCAGCAATAATGATTTAAGAAGTCTCTTCATTTTTATCCTCTTTATTAGTTTTGCATGACTCAGTTCACATTCATAAACCGGCATAGCCGAGCTGTCTACAAGGGTTATCCCCTGAATATTCCTGAGCATGCATATTCATCGACCGATAACCCATAAAATACCATCTAAACCTCTCTCTAACGGACAAACTTCACGTCATGTCACAACCACGTTCTATCGCAATTATCGGTGCTGGCCTCGCAGGTTTGAGTTGTGCACAGGCACTGACTGCCCTAGGGCATCATGTTCAGATTTTTGAAAAAAGTCGGGGCGTGGGGGGTCGGATGAGCACACGTAGTTATGAAGATTGGGCGTGTGATCATGGCGCGCAATATTTCACCGCGACCGATCCAGCCTTCAAGCTTCAAGTACAGCGCTGGCAATCCGTTGGCGCCGCAGCGCTTTGGGAGGCGCAGGTCACAAGCTTCGACGCGGACGGCTGGCAAACGATCAAACCCTCTGTGGGCCGCTTTGTTGGCACACCTTCTATGACCGCTCCTGCCAAACAACTCGCAAAAGATCTAACGATCCATTTTTCAACGACGATTGATCAACTCTTGCGTGAAGAGGGCGTATGGAAGTTGCATAGCAAAGAACATGGTCTGAACGCGTCGCGCTTCGACACCGTCCTGCTTGCGATTCCCTCCAAGCAAGCTGAGGTGCTTGTACAGGCGCACTCGCAAGTACTGCATCAATACTGCCAAGATGCCGTGATGGTGCCGAACTGGACATTAATGGTCTATGCCAAGGCGCCCCTGCCGCTCGACTTTGATGCGGCGTTTATCAATCAGGGCATGTATAGCTGGCTCGCCCGCAGTTCGAGCAAACCCAAACGTCCGCAAGCGGAGGCGTGGGTCGCGCAGGCCACAAGCGAATGGAGCAGCGCGCATGAACATTTGACCAAAGATGAAGCGGCACCGTTATTGGTCGACGGCTTCGCAGCACTGACAGGCTACCGACCCGAACTGTTCCAAAATCATCTCTGGCGCTTTGCAAGACTCGCCAAACAAAATGATGCGGGCCCGCAGTTTGACTTGACACTGCAATTGGGCCTGTGCGGTGACTGGACGACCGGTCAAAAGGTCGAAGGCGCTTGGCTCAGCGGGCAGGCACTCGCGCGTGCGGTCGGCGCGGCAACTCTCTAGAACGCACTACACTCCCGACTGACTCGTTTAGATGCACACGCCACAATGACGCTCTCACACCACACACTTAAAGATCAGATGTACGAAGTGATCTTCAAAAGCGAATCGTCCGCCGGGCGGTCATTCGACAAAATTCTCATTGGAATGATTGCGTTATCGCTCGTGGTGGTGATTCTTGACAGCATTAGTCATATCGCCCAACGTTTTCACTCAATTTTATTTGCACTTGAGTGGTTTTTCACCCTGCTCTTTAGCTTGGAATATATCGCCCGCCTGTACTGCGCAAAAGATCGTAGAAAGTACGCTACTAGCTTTTTTGGGGTGATTGATTTAATTGCTGTACTCCCCACCTATTTGGCCTTATTTTTACCTGAGTTAGATGCCTTAATAGACATTCGCGTTTTACGAATGATTCGGATCTTTCGTGTTTTTAAACTCACGGCCTATGTCGAGGAATATGCGCATTTGGGACGTGCGCTGAACGCCAGTCGAAAAAAAATCTTGGTTTTTCTTTCCTTTGTACTCTTGGTTGTTCTTGTCATGGGCACGCTCATGTATGTCGTTGAGGGTCCTGAAAATGGTTTCACAAGCATCCCTATTGCGACGTACTGGGCCATCACCACCATGACCACGGTGGGCTTTGGAGACATCACACCCCATACCGATCTGGGCAAGCTGATCGCCTCCGTCATGATGTTGATGGGCTGGGGAACTTTAGCGGTCCCCACCGGTATCGTGACAGCAGAAATCTCCCGTTCACATGGTCGCCAGCTTTCAAACCAAAAAACCTGCCCTGCATGCGATGCAAATCATCTCGAACAACAAGATTCATTTTGTCGTCAATGCGGCACTAAACTATGAAATATTTAGGATGAAAATATACGAACCTCTCAATTACTCTCATTCAATTGAGAGGTTTAAAAGATTTTCATTTTTCACGCTTGTTATAAGGCAAAATGTTTAGCAATCATAAATTTTCAGAATACAAATCACCCGAGAAAACAATCATGATTAATAAACTCGTCTTGTTGCCTATCGTTGCAGCGCTCACGTTATCAGGCTGTGCTCCGACGGGATCCACCTCATTCAGAGATATGTCCTCAGCGTATCGTGATGTTCTTGAAAGCTATGCGAATGACAACGTATTGCTCAACATCGTTCGCTCGTCAAAACAGATGCCTGTTAGCTTTCTGGATATGCCTTCAGTAGTCGGCACCGGAAGCGTCAATGCACAAGCAGGAGCCGCGGGGTTTATCTCCAGTGCCGCACCTAGTTCATTTGCCGGATTTTTCTCTGCAACGGCTGGATCAAGTATTGGACCCAGCGTCGGACTCAGCGTCAACAATGGCTTTAACTTTACACAGTCCTCGCTGGACAATGCACAGTTCATGAGTGCGTTTTTGGGCGATATTAGACCGGATGTCATCGCAAGTCTAACCAACAACCAAGTAGGCCCACGTTCAATCCTTTATTCGCTTGTCATTGACACCATTGAAATACGCAATTCTAAAAACGTCATCCTTACAAAGTATTTCAATAATCCATATTTGCCGAATTACAATGAATTTCAAAAGGCACTTTACACGCTCATCCAGGCTGGACTCAGCACCGAAATCGTTCCAACAAAACAAATCCTTTCAGCGCCGATGAATGCTGAGTCGCTTAACCGAAACTTGCTCGCCACAGTCAATGCACAAAATGTTCCCGGCGTGATGGTTGAGCCCATCAAAACAGGCGGCGTGACAAACTATCAGATCGTGCGGGTCGTACCCACCACTCGCATGTGTTTGAACAAGACAGCGGAACTAGAGACACTTGGCAAACGCTTTGCTGAATCTGCTTACTGTAATGTGCAAACAACTGGTACCTTGTCACAACCTCTGATGCCCGGTGTTGCAGCAAAGTTGGCCGATGCTGGTGTTGATAAAGACAGTCTTCTTGTGATTAAACTCAGATCGACACGCAATGTCTTTGATTTCTTGGGCACATTGGTCAACTTACAAAATGGTGATCAGAAAACACAAATTAAAGTACTGAACTCAGATGAAATTGCGACGAATCCAAAGCTCCTTGATGATGAGTCGGCGGCCTCTGCACTGCCTCTTTTAATAGTTCAAAAAGGCAGTAACGCTTCAGGCAAAGCGTTGACTTCAGTCACGTATCAAGGTGAAACATATACAGTACCTGCTGATTCCAACAGCTACACACGTCAAGTACTCACCATGGTTTCTCAACTGCTGACACTCAATAAAGTACCAGGAGCGATTCCAGCCTCACCTGCAGTATTGATTAAGTAAGCAATCTGATTATTTTTTGATTGCAAGCAAAGTAAATTGCCCACTCATGTGGGCAATTTTTTATTTTAGTGGTTCAGACTGTGTTGCCAAGGGGGCTTCGGTTAGATCTGTAGCACCTTTTTTACTTTTTGAGCGCTTAAATATATCGGTAAACCGTCTGTTAGCGCGCTCTTGTTTAATATGATCGGTATGCTCAGCATGCGTCGCTGAGGGGGCTTGCGATAAATCATCAAGCCTTTCTTTACTTTTTGATCGATTAAATAAGGTAAAGAAACTTCTGGCGCGATCGCTTAGAAACAAAACCAAAACAATAGAAATCGCTGGGGTCACCACTAAAGAAAGCAGCACGACCCCCCAAAAGCCTAAGCGACTCCAACGTCCTATCCAACCCACCATCACACACAAAAGAGCATAAATACCTAGGGTTACATACATGAGAGCCTCAATTTTCGATTTAGAACTAATTGTTTCTTGCGAATAAGGCGAGAGACCAATCAGGCGTCTATCGGCTTACCGTTTGACATAATCAAAACGTGATCTGCACGATCGTAATAATGATCATCATGCGTAATGGCAATCACGGTTTTTCCCATCGTCCGAAGTTTCGGGATAATTTTTTCGTAAAACTCTTGACGGAACTCAGGATCTTGGTCGGCGGCCCATTCATCCAACACAATGAACGGACGGTCTTCGAGTAAGGCCACGATCAAAGCCAAGCGTTTACGTTGCCCAGTGGAAAATTGCAAAGATGTAAATTGACCATTTTGGACATTCACCTTGCCTTCCATTTGAAATACTTTGAGTAGCTCTTGCATCCGAACCACATCGTCTGCTGGCAGACCATACATTGTTTTAAAGAGATGGAAATCGCTAAACACCACTGAGAAAATATCCCTATACGCACCTGAAGTTGGCTCGGCGATAGGCAATCCATTCAAGAGAATACGGCCTTCGGATGGTTGGTATAAACCAATCAAAATTCTCATGAGCGTCGTTTTGCCAGAACCATTATTACCCCGAATGAAGTAAACCTTTCCTGCTTCAAACTGATAATTGACGGGGCCCAAAACAAAAGCGCCATTTTGTTTCTCAACACTAACGTGTTGATAACACACGCCCTCCAAAGCGATTGATTGGATATTACCAAAGGTCTCTGAACTAGACGCCGTGGCGTTGTTTTGCGCACTTTCATCCAAACGCTTCGCCAACGTTTGAAGCGTGCGTGCTGCGACGTTTGCCTGTGAAAGATTGGGGACACTGACAATGATCCCTGACAGCGAACCTGCTAAAAATAAAGCGGTGGTCGCAGCAGTCGTCACATGGGTGGCAAAATCACTTGATAAAACAGGCACAACAAAAACCATAACACCAACAGTCACGTATAGCAAAATTTGCAGGCTATTAAAAAAATTGGTGATGGTAACGACTAACTTACCCTTTTCCTCATTGATCCGCTTGGACTCTGTCACCATATATCGCGTGATGTCATACGCGCGATCAGAATTCATCTTAATTTCTTTATAACCATTTAGAAAGTCTGCATAAATCTCATTTACAGCACTTTCGCCATGAGAAACTTTTTCGAGTTGACCGACAACTTTGAAGAGCTCAGTCACGCCCAGAACTAAAATTAATAATGTCGAGACTAAAATAATCACGAAGGCAGTCATAGAGACTGTCGCCATATATAACGTCAAAAATCCAAGTGTGGCAATCGACTGACACGTCGTCACGGTGACGCCCACAGCCGAAGAAACAGACTGTGTATCGCGCGCTAAAACCTCCAAAATATAGTTTCGACCAATTTCGTCAATTTTGCCCAAATTTGATTTGAAAACATCGCTCATAATTTTGATCTTGAAGCGATAGATCAATGCTTGGGAATTGCGAATATTTTCATCATTGGAACGACGTGTTCCAAACAACAGCACTAAGAGCAGCGCGGCAAAACCGAAAAACTGCCAGGTCACCGACTCTCCATCGGTCACGGCACTGGCTGCCATGTTGATCAAACCAATCAGAGTCGTATTGGTGAGTCCGACAAAAACGGACAACCAAATCATACGTCGCAGTTCACGGGGGCTTTCACGACTGAGAAAGTCGAATAAATCTGACTTCATTAAGCTGCGCATATAGAGAGATCACATCAAACTAATAGGGTTGAATAATATTATTATGCGGCCGCAGCAGTTTTCTTGCTTTGGAACAACTTTTTACCTTTTATAAATTGCTCTGTGGCAAAGTCTTTCATATCCTCGCTTTTAAAACTTAGCAAATCGCCATCAGACTCAAAATGTTTCACGAAGGTCGCACCAATGGCGTACGTTGAGCCAAAAGAAAGCGCAGGCTCTACCGTCCAATCAAAAATCTGCCCCACTACAGGAATACTTTTTATCAACACTCTTGTGGCGCCTGTCGCAACCGCGGAGGTCAAGGTACCGCCAATCAGGCCCGTTGCCACAGCCGCTGCGACTTTCTTTTCAAAGGGAATGTTGTAGTGCTTGCAAAGTAATTGAATCAGCTTAATCTGCGTGCCTGAAAGCGCAATAATATCCAATACTGGAACGGGTGCCATACCCGCCACAACAGCCCATTGTGACCATGTTTTAACGATCGCCATCGCTTCACGATGACGCATTGTCATATTCGTCTCCGTCGCAGTTGAAGCGGTTGGAGCAACAACAACGGTAGGCGTTACGGGCGGGGAAACAACGGCAGGCGGCGTTGTTGGAGGTTGTACACTCTTTTTCGCAGCTGGCGGCTCTTCGGACCGGAGTTCTTTGGCAAATAACACCTCGGTTTCTTGATTTGAACGTTTCACGCGTGTCGCCATGCCAGCTGACTGTGTGGGTAGCACATCCTCGGGACGCACAGGTGTGGTTGAGGGATTGACCGTTTTGGCAGCGATGCGTTTTGATTTGACAGGATCATTTTTTTTGTCAGATCCCTGCTTCTTTGAGGAGCTAGCCTGTTTCTTTAAAGAGACAGATTGCTTCTTAGCGGTGTTTGGCAGTTTTTCAGTAGCCTCTTTAGCCTGATCAACTTTCAAGCTTTTAGCCGATGATGACTTCAAGGGATTAGAGCCGATTGTGCTGGAGCGTTTGGTAGCCATACAAAACCTTTTTTACCTTGTGAGTGTAAGGACTTCTCGTGCCAAAGAACGAAAGTCATCGCAGGCCCCAGACTTGGGGCTATATTGAAAAATGCTTTGTTTGAAAGACGGCGCTTCTGAGAGGCGAATATTTTCTCTTATGTAAGTCTTTAAGAGCTTTTCACCAAAGCTGTCTGACAACGCTTGAATAATGTCTTGTGAGTGGAGCGTGCGTAAATTCACGCGTGAGGCCACCAAACCAAGCAATTCGAGTTTTGGATTAAGGTCCTCACGAATCGCATCAAATGTTTGCATTAACTGTGCAACACCGGACAAGGATAAAACCTGAGTTGTCACAGGTATTAATAGCTGGTGAGCCGCGATTAACGCATTGGACGTCAAGAGACTGAGCGTCGGAGGCGTGTCTAGGATCACCTCATCCCATTGCTGTTTACGCAAGGCGGATAGACGTTTTTTTAATTGCTTTTCTGGCGCGTCCACCTTTGTAAGGACGCGATCCAAGCTCGACAGTGCTCCAGAACCCGCAATGATAGAGACTCCTGGCACACTGGATGGGTGAATGAATGTGTCCAACGCATGATCAGTGGTAAATAACTCAAAGCTCCCAAGTGCCGGCTGCCCAACCCCAAGCCATTCGCTGGCATTGCCCTGCGGATCGAGATCAATCAGCAAGACTTTTCGGCCCTCTTGGGCCAGACCAGCTGCCAAATTGACCGCTGTTGTGGTCTTGGCACAACCACCTTTCAAGTTGGAAATAGCGATGATTTGCATGATAGAAATTTAAATATTACTTACTGGCCGATTGAATGGGCTCAAAACACTGAGGACAGCTTAACCTTTGGACCGTTGCTTCATAAACTCATGCCTAAATTCAGCCTTCAAATTGGACTCACTAAACCTGACTAACGTACCGCCATTCTCAAAATGACGCACAAAAACTCTGCCAATCACGTTAGTAGTGACCGAACCCATTGCCGACATCGAAACGGCACCCACCAACGTCCCCACGCCTGGAAGCAACTTGGCAGTGGACCCAATCGCAAGCTTAGCCACACCCACTGGAATCAGAGTGCCGAGCAAAACGGATATCACGCTGGACGCCAACTCTTTTGTCACCTTGACACCATACAGCTCTGACAAGTCGATCAGTAATTTAGTCTGAATCGAAGCCAAGGTTGCCGCATCTAAAAAAGGGATAGGAATAACGCCTGCAGCTAGACTCCAGCGAGACGCGGATTCAACCAAGTGTGAAGCCTTTTGCAACCGCAGTGTGTGCAAGATGTCCGGCAATACTTCAACCGCCTCAACGTCAATTGTAATAGTCACAGATCGTCCTAGTGAATGCACAGTTTATATTGTCGCCTTGCATCTGAAATAACCCTCACAATCCCTCTCAATTGCTCACAATTTTTTAGTACGAGCGCGAATTGGGCACCTCTGAAAACAAGCAAAAAACTCCTAATGTTTAATCATGGCGAGACTCGCCGCCACCATCATGGCAAACAAACCGCCTGACACATAGATTCCGTAGCGCACACCACCACTAAAGAAAGCAAGCACCGACTTAGCGAGGGATGCAGTCGCCATCACGATCAAGACGCCCCATTGTGCAGCCCTTGGCTCAAGCGCCCCTACTGTGTTGAGCTGAGCAAGACTGGCCGCCGCCGCATGCAGCTCAACTAAAGCCACCAGTCCGGCAGTAATTAATGCACCCGTCTCACCGAAATGCTCCCGTAACCAAGCCGTCAACAGAACAACCCCTGCGATGATGAGAGCAATCGAAAGAGCTTGGGTCAATTTAAACGCTCTGCCAGGGGCTGACTCGGCAAGCGTGTGATGATGTTTATCATTAAACCAACACACCAAAGCAGCCAACACCAGCGCAAACCCACTTGCTAAGAGAACAAATACCATGCTGTGCATTAACACAGGCGCAATTGCGACCAAGACAGCGGACATTAAAATGAGTGAGGCTAAGTTTGCTAATAATGCGCCTGCGCTTGCAGCAGCGGTCAAAGCAGGCGCTTCTTTCGCTTGGCTTCCCAATCTCGCCACCGCCAACGTCGAGGAAACAAAACCCGAAAAAAATCCAGCAATCGGCATTCCCAACCTAATACCCGCGACACGCTGCGCGATATGCCCCAACATTCCCACCGCCATGACAAGCACAACAAGACGCCAGATCATGTTTAAGTCCAAGACACCCAAAGGATCAAGCGGCTGGTTGGGCATGAGGGGCCAAAGCACCACCGCAGCGGCGGCGAATATCAAGGCATCGTTGACTTCCTCGTCACTTATGCGCTCACGCGTCAAATGCTGCAAAGGTTTTTTTACACGTAACAAAATTGCAATGACAACTCCGAGCGCGGATGCCAGCACGCGCTGATCGTGCGCTAAACCGCCCAAAACAAACGTCGATAAGATTGCGACTTCCCCTGTCATACCAGGGTCAGTGTCTGCAGTTTTTAGATAGCCGATGACAGCTAAGGCGCCAATCGCTAAAAGTGTTGCCACAAAGGGGCCTATACCAAGCTCCCAGGTGACCACACCCAGCAGTGCAAGGAGCGCATGTGTGCGTATCCCCGCCATGGCCACGCGGTTGACGTGCGCGCGCTCACGGACAGTACCGATTAGTAGACCAATGCCGAGCGCTGTTAGCAAACCTCTCAGCGCTGGATCGATTTCCATGAGAGGCTCTATTTTGCTACTTAGGGTCGCAAGCGTAATTTTTTAAATTTTGCTCAACGCTGCGGGGATTAATCGGCTGCCATTGACTGTAAACTTTTTCAGTTTTGACAATTTTGCCACCCGCCATTCGTTCTTCATGGAAGTCAATGGTGTAGGTTCGAACACGATTATCGCGGCAATTGTATTGCGCGCGAATCACAACCGAATTAAATACTAAACCTTGCTGGTTACGCATTTTTTGTTTGTAATCCAACATCTCAGACACATTAACAAAGATGTCAGTGCGTAGAATTTCTCCACGATCGGTATAAGTCTGGAGGGCAGCGTCTTCGTGCAAGCTGATCCACTGCGCGTGTGCCGCACAGGAAACAAAACCGATGCTCAAGAGAGCATATTGCAGGAGCTTCTTTAGTCCTAAGATTTTCTTCATATCGCACTTGCCCCTCTAGGCTTATCTAAAGCATCAATTTTTTTATTAGATGATGTCGAGTTTAGCTTCCATCGCGCTAAATAGGGCATGTTATTGAATGAGCCCCTATCAAAGAAAAGCATTAAACTTCATTTAAATCACACAGGGACACCCTTCTCATGAGCCAACATCCTTCAACGTCAGAAACTGATATGCAACGATTTAAACGTCTTGAAACCAAGGAAATGACGTCTGAACAGAAACATTATTTCGATGGCTTGATGTCCGGCCCTGTCTCTGGAACGGGCAGTAAAGGTGTTGTGCAAGGTGCGACCAGTCTTGGCGCGCCTTTTAACGTCTTGTTGCGCAGCCCTCTGTTGGCCGAACGTTTACGTAAAGTCGGAGAATATTTACGTTTCGAAAGCACCATCCCTAAACGCTTAAATGAGTTTGCGATCTTGATTACGGCGCGCACCTGGACTGCGCAATACGAATGGTTCGCGCATTTACGCCTTGCTCTAAAAGAAGGCTTAAACCCTGATCTGGCTGACGATTTAGCGCTAGGCAAGCGACCACAGAACATGCAAACTGACGAAGAAGCGATCTACAACTTTTGCCAAGAGCTACATGCAACGCATCAAGTCAGTGATGCGCACTATCAAGCTGTCCACGACCTGTTTGGAGAACAAGGCATTGTGGACTTGATGGTCGTCAGCGGGTATTACGTGATGGTGTCAATGGTTCTTAACGTCAACAGGACACCACTGCCTGAGGGCGCAACACCCATTCCTCAGCTTTGAGTAAACGGTTGAGCCATGCGTGGCTCTTTGCTTGAGGTTGTCACACCCGCCAAACGGGTATGACTATTGGACATACCTGACATAGTAATTGTCAAACTCATCAAAAAGCAGGGACGAGTGAAAGCCTGAATTGGCTGAGGGGCGGACAGTAATCGTTCGTGTAAGCAAACTACTTTCATAGCTCCAACCTTGGGGGAGATTGAGCCGAGAACCAAGATCGACCAAGTTATTACGCGTGATATATGGTGCAACTTCGTTCGTGTAGGCATACAAAATGTATCTATCACCATTTGGCGCGATCAGTGAGTGTGCGAGTGTGCCGATGTTCCAAATGTAGTGAATCTTTGAATGAACCTCAAAGGGTGAGTAGGTATTATTGACTAGATTTCCAATATTCCATGCACCCTTTCTTATGGCATCTATGACACTGATCCGCACCTGACCCGTTTTAGCAAAACGAAGCTCCCCAACATAAAAGAAGGGATTCGATACAGGCGTTAAATTGACATCCATTGTGTAACGATGCGAACCGCCGCGGAGGGTCAGCGATGAATCAGTCACCACTTGCGCTTGGGCATCGATGGATGCCAATGTTAATTTGTAAAAGTATTGTTCATTGCAACTAGGTTCTACCCGATAAGTGGAGTACATGCTAGCAACGAAAGCGAGTGTCCAGATGTCGAATCTGACGGTTAATATCGAGCAAACCGCGCCTTTGACGTTATTTTCATCCTGCGCATCCATATCACCTCCGGGCTTTACCGAAGGCTTTCCTTGAGATTTTCCCTGGGGCTTTAACGAAGTTGTTGGTTTTTCAGCAGGCGGCTGAGTTTGTTGACTCAAAGCCAATGCCGAAAACGGAATTAAAAAACAAGCAACCAACCACTTTAACTTGAGCATAATCTGTATCAAGAATTTACGGAAATTTAAGAATCTGAGGGGTTGGCACGCATAAACTTAAGGTGCTAAAAACAATATGCTATTTTAAGTAGGAATCCAAAGCTCACAGTTACTCTCAAACGCAGAATCAAACTCCTCTAACAACACATATAGTACAGCGCAATACGTTAAAGTATTTTAGCGATTCATACTCACATGCAACTCATCCATTATTTGCTGATCCATGTTCCCCTATAGATTTTTTGCATTCCTTTTTATTCTTAATCTGTGGAGCACCTCAGCTATTGCTCAAGTGTGCAACACCCTTGTCATCACAGGGCCTCCAAATGCCCCGCCGTCCTCATGGACCGTTGATCAACAACTCGTCGGCGCATCCGTTGATTTTGTAAAACAGATTGCCTTGCAGTCCGGCGTCAAAAAAGTCGAAACCAAAGTCTACGATTCTTGGTCGCAAGCTCTGAATGCCACGCAACTCGGTGAGGTTGACCTCATTTTTTCTGCTGCAGTCACTACAGAACGTAAGCGTTTCTTAGACTATGTCTTCCCAAGCTATGCCGGTCAAAATCTTTATGTCATTGTCAGAAAAGGCGAAAGTTTCCCTTTACTGAAATACCAGGATCTTATTGGCCGAAGTGGTGCGGCCGGTCTAGGCGAAGCCTTTGGGGGTGATAGTAAATTTGGAGAGTTTGTCGCCAAGAACTTAACGCTTACGCGCACCTCCTCTTTGACCCAATCTTTTGAATTCTTGTTTGAACGAAAGGTAGATTATGTCTTGGCTTATGAAAACTCTGCTGAAAGTACGATTTTCGTTAATAACCTAGGCGGAAAAATTGATATTGTTTCAACCTTTCCATTTCATGCTGAATCTTACATTGCCTTTTCAAAGCGTTCGAAATGTAGAGCGGCTCTTATGCCTCTCTTTTCCTCAGGCATTACTGAAGCGAAAATAAAGAATCTCTTTTACGACCTGACCGCTAAAAACAAGAGTATTTTTTACGAAAGTCTTCTCTCCCAAGTAAAAGCTGAAAAAAAATAATCGTCCGAATTTTTCCCACTTAATCAAATACTTGGTACAAATAATGGCTGCTTACAATCACAAGTTTCGTCCAAGCCCGTACTCCAGCGCTTTACTAGGGCTCATTAAAGCCGAATGCGCCAATAGGCGTATGGACCACGTTCTTGACGTAGGCGTGGGAAGTGGAATTTTGCTAGCCTGCCTGGCCCGATTGGGGGCTAAAAATTTATGGGGTGTTGATATTGATCCCGAGGCGATTGAAGCATCAGCGACTCTCCTCGAAGAAGAAGCACCTTTTTTACCTAAACAACTTATCAAAGGGGATATGTGGAGTCCTCTTGCCCCCGAACAACGTTTTGATGTCATCGTCGCCAATCTTCCTCACTTTCCAGCAACTGTCATCACGAGTGATCGTCCTAAAACTTGGGGGGGTGACGAGGGGCGTAACTTAATCAAACGGTTTATTCAAGCCCTGCCCCACCGGCTCCAGCCCGATGGTGTTGCTTTCATCACGCACAATGACTTAGTGGGTCTCCAAGCCACCATGCAATACATACAGTCCTCTGGTTTGAAAGGCGAAACCGTTTTTCAATGGACAGTGTTTGAATCACCTGAAAGCATGTCTAGTGTGGATCAGCAAGTTTTTTTAGAGAATCACGAGACACTCGACTACATTGGTGGGTATGCCTTTATCGGTGCGCGCATTCTTGCAATTACGTTCAATGACGCGCCCTCAGCAACCCACTAGATATTAATGAAAAACTGGCTTTTATCGCTTGCACTGGCGCTGATCAGCACTTGGGCGCCCATGAGTGTCGCAGACTCAAGCGACTACGAGAAAGCCCTTCGCACTCACATCGATTCCACCCTTCAGAGGGGTTGTGATAATCCGACATCCAATCTCGCTCAGATACTGTGTGATAAACGTATCAGTGTTGGCGTTCGCACGAACTACCGTTTATTTGGCGAGCTTCACGGATCTGAATTTAAAGGCTTTGAGATTGATTTGGCTAGACTCATCGCCAAACACCTTGGTGTTCAAGCCCATTTTGAGGGTGTCACTGCTGCTAATCGCATAGAGAAACTACTCGCTGATGATGTTGATATGATTCTTGCCACGATGGCGCACACATTGACGCGTGACGCGATTGTCCACTTTATACTTCCCCACTATTACGCCTCACCAACCGTCCTTGTTGGCGCCAAAAAAGACAACATTACACAATGGTCAGATTTACAAGGTAAGTCTGTATGCGTACCTCTCGGAAACTTTTCGAACATCGTCTTTTCGGCCAATCAAGTGAGATTGCTCATTTACGACCGACCTGATCGTATGATTGACGCACTCAGATTGGGAGCGTGTTCTATCATCGCGCATGACAAATCCCTGTTGCAAGCGAACGTATTTGGTCCGTTGGCCCCAAAAGATTTATCAGCACGCTTTGAGGAAAAGTTATCTTCTCACGATGTGCCATGGGGCATTGGCATTCGAAAGAGCGCGAAGGACGACCTCGGGGTTGCGCTTTCTTTGATCATGGCGGAATTACACCGCTCTGGAGCGCTCGAGCGTCTCGCGCACAAGCACTTTTTACACATCAGTTTCCTTGAGGAGCAACGCAACATCTTCTCAAATACAAATTGCTTGAGTCAAAGCCAACTCAATCCAACTTGTCTAGGTGAGCCATCCGATGTGACAGATAAACCAACCTTCCTTGCTCATACTGTCAATAAATTTGAAGACTGGATGAAGTCCAGCGCGGATTTGTCACTCAAGTTTCCTATGTTATCCGGCAAAAGCGCTTCAAGCCTATTTATAACTGGCTTGGGTTTTTCTCTTCTTTTAGTTGGAGGCGCAATTTTTACGACATTAATGTTTGCGCTATTATTTTTTCAGTTATTACGTTCCAAATTTGTTGGCATCCGTATTGGTGGCCATATTGTGGTTCAATTTTTTCAGAATAGCCCCATCATTTTGCTCTTAGTACTCGGTTATTTAGTGATTACTTTTTTCACATCATATTCACCGCTTTTAGCAGTCGTTGTATCCATCATCGTGATTGGATTAAATAATGGCGCGAATGGTTGCTCGGCTATGTACGATAAGGCCTCAATCTCGGGGCCCGAGACTCGCACTTTGGATATTGCAAAAAAAACCAGGACTCAATTACGTGCGGCAGTGGTTAACGCCACGAAAGCAAGCCCTATTGCCGCCTTTATCGGTGCGCCTGAAATGTTGTCTGTCTTGACTGATATCACCTCGTTTTCTGGTGAACGCACTACAACGTTCCTGATGGTGTCCATTTTTTACTTAACTCTCGTTCAAATGGTCATAGTAGTCAGTGGTCGCGTCACTAAAAGGCTTGAAAAATATGA
>Ga0247837_1001300_pt1 | contig 52690 bp, 34 predicted proteins | sample LaCtaG_2_FD_187115 | JGI IMG/M metagenome (GOLD analysis project Ga0247837, IMG submission 187115) | Freshwater microbial communities from meromictic Lake La Cruz, Castile-La Mancha, Spain - LaCruzMarch2015_14.5m | ecosystem: Environmental > Aquatic > Freshwater > Lake | place: Spain: Castile-La... | reverse complement strand
CAGGTTCAGTGACAGCAAGGCAAGTAGAGGTCTGGATTGACACTGGTGTAGTCTATTTCTCGGCTGCCTATTGGCAATCTATAAGAACCTCGAGACAATTTTGTAGAGACTATATCGATGAATAGGTGCATAACAGCAGTTCCTTTCCAAGGAGGAAAACGTGCCAGTCCACTACCTGAGGAAGGCTGTAAGCACGACAGACACTCCCTTCCGACTACTGCTGTTGGAAGCCTTCCTGTACCTGAGTTTGAAGGAAGTGGAAACACTAGTGGTTTGTGTGTGCAAGAACTGGCTGCACGTCAGCAGGGACAATGAACTGTACAGAAGTCGCTATATGGCTGATTTCCACCCTTCAGAGACAGAGGGCGAGGGAGACTACCGGAGGAAGTATATTGCGTACTGGCAGGGGCTTGCTGGCACTGTAAGTCCATTCCCGCTGTTTCCGACATCTTCACGAAGCGTGTCTACTTCAATAAGCCCTGCGCCATTCTCCCTGAGTGCAGAGAAACCTCCCTTGAGTGCTATTTCAAATCTCGATGTGTCCCTCGCCCTGCTCAAAGACCTGCAAACCCCTACCTTCCCCAACTCCGACTACACTGTAGTTATAGCAAGGACAGTTGTGCCCTTCATGAAGGAACGAAAAACCAAAGTCCTAGCTATGATAGAGACTGAATATGTAGGGGAAGAGAGGGAGGCAAGGAAGAGGTGTGTCGAGGAGTTCAGGGAGGAACGTTACTATAATGGATATGGCCATTAACAGTTGCGGATAGCGTTATTGTGAGCATGCTGGGGAGAAAAGGAAGAGGCTTGGAAGTATAGCGCGAAACGGCTTCTAGGTCGACTCTAACTCTCCTTTTAGCGTCTGTAAACACTCTGAGAAGCCGATATTTCTCCTATGTAAATAGTAAACCTGAGTGAGACGACAATTCCGGCTGTCCTCGAGGTTAAAGATACTGAATTTCATGGAAAATTTACAGGACACGAGAAGTGCAAATATCGAAATTTCCTAAAACTCTTCAATAATAGCAGCAAATTTCTTATGATCTTTCAGCTTGCTAATTTTTCGTAAAAATACGACTACTCTTCCTACCTTTTTATTTGTCTCAGTCCCTTGCTTTCCTTTCCATTCCCTCCAAAGAATCTCTGATAATATCATCCTTTCTGCACTTCCACTGTTCATAATGCGCTTCTATAGGAAAGTAGCCGCCCTCTCTATTCAAGCTATCCGCTAAATGCAATGAACACAAGGGAAATGTAATTAAGCAGTAGTCCTGATTCCCCCATTAATCCCAAAACTAAGCACATATCTGTAAGCCTCTATGCATCACTCCTCCTAGCCTCTCAATTATAATGACGCTCGAGCTCGCTGCTTCCCGCTTCACCAGGTGCGAGGCCTGCAACCAGGGCATTCCCAGAGGCACTCTCCGTCTCACCTACTACAGAGACAAGAACATCTACTACCACCTGGCCTGCTGGAAGCCTGACCCGCCCGCACCTGTGCAGCTGGCATTTCTGTGGAATAAGGCTTTGCCTGGGGAAATGAAGGCGGAGGTGGCGAGTTGGGTGGGGAGTTGGAACAAGCAGTTTGGGGCAGTGGAGGAGGAAGTGCAGAAGAAGTATGTGGGAAAGGCTATAGCTACGAACAGTCCCTCTCTCAGACGTCTCCTGCTAGTAGTGTTTCAGTACCTCACTATAGCAGAGACGGAAGCGATAGTGGCCTATACATGCAAGGACTGGCTGCACGTCAGTAGAGACGGAGAATTCTGGAAAACTCGCTTTATAGCTGAATTCCGTCCCTCTGAAACAGAGGCCCAGGCCGACTACCGCAGGAAGTACATCGCTTTTATGCGAGTTTCCTGTTGGCACTGCAAGAAGCTAGTCCAAATTGAAGAAATTCGGTTCAAATGTCCCCACTTCCAACGCCCTCTGTGCTGGACTTGCAGCCAGCAGAAAGACTGTGCAGTCGAATCAGTGGCAAGTTTCCTCTCCAGTCGAAAAGTCACGAAAGCTACTCTGGAAGCACTGGCAGTTCCTCAGTTTCCCTACGGACGCAAGCAGTGCAGCTACTCTACACTATATCGAGACAAACTCCAGCCCCACGCAGAAGCCCGGCGCAGGCTGCTACTCCACACAATTGATTCCCACTTCCCTGGCAGACTGCGGGCTGGGGAAAGACGCGCAATAGAGCTGTTTGACTTTGGGCAGTTCTACTTGGGAGGAACACGCGGAGTGGTGGGGGTGGAGTACCAGTTGGCTAGGTTTTGTGGGAGAAGTGGGAATAGGCAGAGTGAAAGAAGGACTGCGCAACTGTTTTTAGAGGATATTTACTCGATATCGCATTAATACGGTCTTGTATCACTGTTCTAAGTCTTCGTGTAGGCAGTTCGTATGGAGGTTATCTCTCAATATTGGGAAATTAGAGGGAAAAGCGGCTTTTTGCCTCTTTTTCGAAGTTATTAGCAATGGACAGTAAGGAAGTTATAGTATTTCTGCTCTATATACAGAGAAAGGAACTCCACTCATAAGAAAGGCATCAATTAGCCAATATCCATTCCGTTCATTCCCTATATAGGAAATCGCAGTGAAGAGGCGAAAAAGGAGCAAAACAATCAATTAAACTCCCCTAAATTCTATAAAAGTCTGAATTCTATAAAATGTTCATCTCTTACTCCCGCTGCGGAACCACCCTCTGCCAAGTCTGCCAAACCCGCATCTCCGAGGGCACTCTCCAGGTAGACACGGAAGCCCGCAAACCTCAATTCTTCCACCTAACCTGCTGGAGACCTGAGCCCGCCAGACCTTTGAACCTGCGAATAATGCTGAGGTCTGTGAGGGCTGGGCAGCTGAGGACTGAGGTGAAGCTGTGGGTGAGGGAGTGGAACAGGCAGTTTGAGGTGGCGGAGGAACTGGTGCCTGTGGAGTTTCTGAGGAAGGCCGTGGTGACGGTGGAGCCTCCACTTAGACGTCTCCTACTCGCAGTGGCCCAGTTCCTCACCACAGCAGAGACGGAAACTCTGGTGGCCTACACCTGCAAGGCCTGGTTTCACGTCAGCAGAGACGAGGAATTCTGGAAAACTCGCTTCACAGCTGACTACCATCCCTCGGAAACAGAGGCGCAGGCCGACTACCGCAGGAAGTACATCGCCTGTGTGCGCGCTTCCTGCTGGCACTGCAAGAAACTGCCGGCAGCCAGGGAAGTCTACCAAATCAGCCCCTATTTCAACCGGCTCATCTGCTACCGGTGCGACTCTCTGCCTATTTGCCAAATTGAGTCCTTCTACTCCTTCATAAACCGCTGTAAAGTCACGAAAGCGACCTTGGACGGACTGAATGTCCCTTACTTCCCTTACCAAGGCACTCTCAAGTCCACCTATTTGCTGCTATATGAGACCAAGCTACTGCCCTACGCTGAAGCTCGTAGGCAGCTTCTGCTGAAAACCATCGAATCTGAGTACCCTGATGTGCTGAGTTACTGGGAAAAAGACGCTATTGCAGGCTTCGATTTCGGCCAGTTTTACATCTATGGCAGAGTTGAATTCCTCCGTGGGAACTTCTTTATTGCCTTGTGCAAGTTCTGTGGAAGGTGGGGGAATCAGAAAAACCTGAAGAAAAGCGTTGAAGAGTTCTTGCGAAATCGATATTAGCGCTAAATTGGTACTTGAAAAGCTTTAATTGGGTGGAAAGCGTTAGGAATGAGGAAATTGTCAATATGAGAAGGGAAAAAAACACAAAATTTCGATTAGAAAATTGGGTTTTAAAAGCAGGAAAATCGCTTTTCTGCGCTTTTTGAAGAGGAAAATCACTTTTTCGCTTCTCAAAAGTCCCAAATTCGCCCTAAAACTCTGCAAATTTCCCCTCGTTTCCCAGCCATTGCCTTTATAAAATGGCCCAACCGCCCTACTCCCCCCTGCTTCTCTGCAGTATCTGCGGCAGTCCAGCAAAAGGCGAGCACTCTGTCTTCGTGCGGGAGTACCACAGGTCCGGAAACCGCCTTTTCCACTTCGACTGCTGGCAATCCGGCCTTTCCCTACCTATTCGGCCAGTCTTTTCACTGCAAAGCGAGGAAAGTGAGGAGGTAAAGCGGATTGTATCGACTTGGAATATGCAGTTTGCGGTAAATGGGGCACTTGTGCCTGCTATTTACCTTCGAAAGGCGGTGTATACAGCTGGAACTCCGATTAGACGGCTTTTAATAGAGGTTTTCCAGTACTTGACTATGTCTGAAGTGGAAGGCAGGGCCGGCTTCGTCTCAAAAGCCTGGTTCCACGTGAGTAGAGACTCAGAATACTGGCTTACCCGCTACTGCTCCGACTTCCAATTGATCTCTGCTAGCTGCAGTGATGTCCGCAGGGAGTACATCGCCAGGCGCCTGGCCTCCTGCTGGGGCTGCAACCGGCGGCCTCATCTATACGAAATCGCCTGGAAGTGCAGTTACTTCCAAAGACCCATTTGCTGGTGGTGCTCCGACCAGCCCGCCTACACAGTCCTGTCCCTCTACTACCTTTCCACCACCCTGCAAGTCTCCAAAGCCACCCTTGTCCACCTCTCCATTCCCCTCTTCCTGCACGACTCTCAGCCCTCCTGCTACCGCTTTCACCTGGAAAGCAGGGTTCTGCCCTACGCCCACTCCAGGCGTGCGCTGCTGCTCACAGGCCTGTCTACGTGCAAAGTCCCTGTGGCAGTGGTGGAGACTATCAGGAAGTTTGACTTCGGGAAGTACTATGGGAGTGGGAAGGTGAGGTCGAGGGTGGAGGACTTGCTGGTGAAGTTCTGTGGAGGGTGGAGGGAGGCGGGGGAACAGACCTGTGGGAGCAGGTTTGTCAGGGCCCTCAAGCAGGGGAACAGCAGGCGTCATTGGCAGTAATTATGGTCTTAGTGAGATTACATGGCTTTTCATAGGGAATGGGTAGGCCATTTGATAGCCACTGACTGTGAAGGAACTATATTAGCTCCTCGAAATTCCCGATAAAAGCCCCATAATTACCAATTCTACTATTGATCCTACGACTAGACCAATTCAGCCCTCTATTAATTCCACCTGAATTAGCCCTTTTGCCCGGTCCGGCTTCCCTCAGTATATCCCAGGCTACAGCCAAAAGCCTATCCAAGGCCTCCCTGCCCTTCCCTCTTGTGTAGAAATCTAGCCTATAAAATGGGGAAAAAGCTGAGGTTTCAGTCTGCCCCTCGAGACTGCACTCAAATCATGTGGCTGCACAAGCTGCCGACCCTGTACACCCGGCTAAGTGTCAATGTGATCCGGGAGTTGTGCAGTTTCTTCAGTGTGTCGCAAGCCAAACTAGTGCTGTTGGCTTATAGCAAAGTGCTCTATTTCGACACTGAAAGCAGGAGAGGGGAAACGCTCTTTCCGCTGGTGAACCCGGTAAGGACGACACTGGGTTTTGGGTATGTGTGGCTGAGCGATACTCAGGTCTTCGCCTGTGGACCGCAGGGAAAGACGCTTCTACTGACTCCCAACGGCAACCACACCCGCTCCTCCCTGCACCACCACCGCAACCAGCACGGCCTCGTCTTCTCCCCCCAGCGCCACTCTGTCTACGTCTTCGGAGGCTTGGACCGCGGCTTCTTCGGCTTGCACCGCCGCCGCTCCTGCGAGCGCCACGACCTTATCACCAATAAATGGACCCTACTGCCCAAAATGACTGAACACCGTAAGGACTTCCAGCCCTGTCTATATAGGCACTATATAGTGATTTGCGGCGGCTGTGCATCCGGCAAATTCGAAGCGTTCGACTTAGAGACGGAAACCTACACCGAAATCAGCAACTTCGCCATGGCGCCAGGACCCGCAATAGTGGTAAATACAGAGGACTACATGATAACTTACTGTCTGACAGGCCTAGTGAAGTGGCGCTTTGCAGGGGAGGGCTGCAGGGAAGTGGAGGTGGTGGCTATTGCACCAGCGGGGAGTGCAGGTGTGGAGACGCAGACGCAGCCTTTGCACAGTTCGGGAGCCACTTATTTCGTATATCAGGGGGAGTTCTTTAGAATCGCGGAAAGAGCCGCGAATCGAGCGCCTATGCAGCTGAATCCCAGGCAGAAGAACATCAAGTTGATGCCGGCAAGAGCCGGTTCTTAGGGAAAAGGCTCAAATTTAGCTTTTCCGCCCATAAGCTCTGCTTTTCTATAGAGAGGTGACAGAGTGCATAAGTCCCCACCTCCGACGTTTCGCCTGTAATTGAGTCTATTCTGCCTGATTTCCACCCACTCCTATAGTAAAAGTAGGGAAACCCCCACATACCAAAGGTCCCAAATAGCCTATTTCCCCCTTCCCAAGTCCTTCTCTGTCCCGGCGGGCCTTCGTCCTGCTTTCCCGCCTAATCCCCGGCCCAGGCAATGGTGTAAAATGTCCAACTCCCATAGCGACTTCGTGACTCAGCTGCTGACTCCCTCCTGCCTCGTGCGACTCAACACTGTGCTGCCTCCAGGCTTCCGACTCGACCCTGTGGCCTTGATGAAGAAAGAGAGTAAGCAGACTAGCAAGCCACAGACGCAGGAGGCAGCTGCGCATAGGGGCAGGAAGCGGAGTCGTCCCTGGGAAAAGGACAGACTGAGGGTGAAGGGACTGTGTGACTATGGGGAGAGGGACTGGGGACTGCGGGTGGGCGGAGACCCGGCCCGCCTCTGCTATAGTATTCTGCAGAACGTCAAGCGCCACGCCCTCTCCGGCCCCTTCATCCAGCCCGTCGACCCCGTCGCCCTCAACCTCCCCGACTACCTCGAAATCATCAAAGACCCCATCGACCTCTCCACCGTCGAACGCAACCTCAAAGCCGGCGTCTACACCAACAGCCAGCAATTCGCCAACGACATCCGCAGAATCTGGCTCAACTCCTTCACTTACAATGCACATGAAAGCGACATGTTCTATATCACTCTGGAACTCGCTACTTACTTTGAGAAGCAATTCAAGGACGCGGAGAATTTGGTGTTTGGCACGGAGACGCCGACTGTGAGGCTGGCGAGGGATAAGGAGATGTTGATGGATTACTTGGAGAGGCCGATGAGTCTGCTGGAAAAACGCCTTTTAGCCACCAACCTAAGGCGGCTCAACTCAAAGGACCATACTCAGACCATCGGACGAATAGTTTTCGGCCCCAAAAAGGCCCTCGGCCCCCACTTCCAATTCAACATCGAGAAACTCCCCCCTAGAATCTGCCGAGAACTGGAGAAATACGTCAAATTGACCTACCAAGCAGCCTGCCGGGCCAACAGACAGCGCAATTTAGTGGCTTTTAAGCGTAGTTATTGACTAGTTTTGGGGTGTCTGCGGCCAGAGGGAGTGAGAGCGTGCGAAGTGGGGGTGGTGGAGGCGGAAATAAAGCTTCTGCCTGTGAACTTAGAGTCGATTGACCGCTGTTTGCGGTCGTTTTCGGAGTCGTAGTAGCCGAAATCAGAGGGTAATCGATAGGCGCCGGGGCCTGGAGTGCCAGCCCGGGCCCTATGCATCCTTCTAGCCCTGCCGAAGGACCGGGACTGGGAGGAGCGGAAGGCTGCGATATAGTAGTCTCCTGTTCTGCTTAGATTGGTGCGGGGGTCATATGTCCCTGGGCCGGGAGTGGCAGTATGAGAAGCAGGCGAACGAGGAGCAGGGGAAATTTTGGGCGATTTGGACGAAGGATATCGAGAAGGGAAGTAAAATCCTGTGAGTGTCATTTCTCCAGGCAGGTCATAAGCGCCTGGGCCTGGATTAGGTGCGGCTCTGGCCTCTGTAGAGCTAGTTCTCGGCCTAAGCGTGTATTTCCGTCCTTTCGCCCCAAAGTCAGTAGCTGTGACATCATAAGTCCCAGGGCCTGGGATATCTGGATCTGCAGGCACCACTCCCTCCACCGCCACCGTTTGTTCCCTCTTCTGTTTCGATGCTCCAAACGACCACCCAGCTCCCTTATTCCTTATCGATATAGGGTCGTAGTCCCCAGGCGCTGGTCGCTTCCATCCGTCTTTCCCAAGGCCCTGCCGTCTAGACTGTCCAAAGGAGTAGGAAAGTGGCTTGAGGGTGGAGGGCAGGTCGTAGAGCAAGTCCTGGCCTGTGGATTTGTGAGTAAAGCGGGAGGCCTTGGGAAAGCTGTACTGCTGCTTAGTGGGAGAGTCGTTGAGGGCGTGGCGCCAGACTTCTTCAGCTGCCTTGGACTCCATGACTCTCTGGCAATTAGACTGCTAACGGACAGGAGCAGGGCATTAGACACGGAAAAGAGGCGGTGGGCAGGAGAAGGGGGAAATTGTATATTCCTTGAGAAGTTGGGAAAGTATGGAAAAGCGGTTTGGAATTGCAAATAACTCTTAATTGCATGCATAAATTGCCTATTTCCCTAATATTTTATCCTAAATTTACTATGAAAGTAGCGAAATTGTGTACATATTTCGCAAATATATCAAATATTACGGTGCAATCGCTTTCCACCCCCGCATATTTCCCCTAATTTTGTCTATTCTATGGGCTTTACGACTATTTTGAGCGCCCGTTCCCCGCTTCTATTGTTGCCCTTGGCCTCTTCCTCAGTGTCCGCTCTCCTTTCCTCCCTAACACTACATAGGAAGTACAGAAACAGCGCTCCTTCTGGCCCTACAAACCACGGACTTTCCGACAGCAGTTGAAAGCCTCTGCCTGCCAACTGCACCCAGCGCTCCTTTCTCGCCTCAGCCGCACTCGTGCCCACTCCCACTTTCGCCACTTCCAAAGCAGCGCTCAGTCCCGTCCGCAGTGCTAGCAACTCCCCGAAGTCCTCCAGACTCAGGTGTTGCAGGACCGGGAGTTCTTGTATGGACTGAAAGCGCCCACTTTCGAGCACTTTTACCACTATGAGGACTTCCTCGTCGGTTAGTTTGGGTGCAAAACACTCAAATAACTGCACTGCGAAGTTACGCTGTTCATACAGTTTGCACGCTTTGAAGGTGTCTTCCTGTCGCAAAGGACGGCCTAATCGCTGGCCTATTCTGGGCCGCAGCAGTAGCTGGTCCGCTCTCAGTCCTGCGAAGGGTAGTTTGGGCACTAAGGCCTGCTGCACTGAGAAACAGGCAGCCTGCTCAGGGACTGCCAATTGGCATACTTGGGTAAAGCGATAGCAATGCTCCACGTCCAGTTCCGCCACTGCAAAGGTCAAATTCATCCGGTCTGCAGGCGGCTTGGAGTCCACTTCCAGGCTGAATTCACTGCGGTTTCCTGCTAAACGCTGCACAGAAGTCTCCATATCCACGATTTCCTCCCCTTCCAGCCTAATACAGTACTCAGCCATTGCGATATTTCCCTCTTTCGCGATTATGTCTGCTAATTGAGCCACTGAAATTCGGTCGTCGACTAGTACTTTGGACTCAATTTGCAGCGGAGTGATGGAAAAACGGACGAAAATTCGGTGTTTTTCGCAGTCTAATTCCCTTTCCCACTGACTTTCAGCATTAGATTCAGGCAGAAATTCGATATAAAGCGCTGTATTCGCCTTTAAAACCTCAGAAACTGTGGCTAAATGGTAATTCGGGCTTGATAGAAACTCACGTTGTGCAGTTAAGACGCATAGAAGTTCAATCGGAATGCAAAAATCAGCCGAAATGCGGAATAGCAAGTCCGCAACTAGGCAGTTTCTCAGTACATCAAAGCGAACTGGGTCACTTTTCTCCGAAATAGGCTTATCCGACTGCCAACAGGCCTCATTCCAGCTATACACCAGCAGCGAAATCGTGTCTATTTCCTCGAATACAGACCCAGCGTCCTTTAGGTCAATTTGCAGCGCTTGGAGGTTGCCGAGGCGGAGAGACTGCAGGGGCCGTTGGTCGCAGGGCTGGAAAGTCTCGAGGTCGCAGCCGGTTTCCAGGTCTATTCGACGGAATCGGATGTCTGGGGTTCTTATTGCCTCCAGGCCGTAGGCGGCTTTCGCCATTTCCAGCAGCCTGTCCAAGCCTTCGTCTTCAGGAAGCTCTAGTGTGACCATTTGGTGGGAAAAGTGCACTTGGACCTTCAGTAGTGCTCCACTAAGCTCTGTGGAGCGAACTGCAGGCTGCACGTCCTCCAACGCACTCTGCACATGCACCGGGACCACCACCTCCTCCTGCAAGTTCGCAGCACTAATCCGTCTATAGCACAGCACATAAGCCGAAGAGCCTGTATACAACTGCGCATTGGAGTTCAAACTATCCCCAAATGTCTTAATTACCTCCAATTCCGCTGCTTCCCGCACCTCTGCATCGTTGAACAGGTACCACTTCCGCTCTTCGAAGGATAGGGTGTAGGCGCAGTAGTGTCCGCCTGTAGCAGACCCAGAGTGGACGAGGACGGAGTAGAGCTGGTAGAGCTGGTCCTGCGCCAGTTGGTTGCTTTCCCCTGCAGTTTCAGAGTGTAAATACGGAGAAACGTCCAGTACGAAAGGAAACTGCACCTCTTTGTTGACCTTGCACCTGGCCATAGTCCTGGGGTCCAGCGTAAATCGCTTCAGATGCAGAAAGAGGCAGTAGGGCGACTTGGACAAGGACTGAGTCCGCACGGCTTCAGTCATTCTGTCGCAGGACGGACACCTGTAGCAGTTCTCGTGGCAGAGAAGTTCCGCCTGGAAATAGGCTTTTAAAGCGTCTGCGAGGGTCCGGATGCCTGGGTCGTCTATGCTGAGGGAGAGGTCAAGGAAGGGCTCTCGGGCAGAGGAGTGGAAGCCGCAGGTCTGACAGTCCACCCCGCTCCTGACTTCTCCCGAGAACAAGTCCCCTATCAAATCCTTCAACTCCGGGGTCTGCTTCACACTCAGCTCAACAGCATCGAACAGCACTCGACAGAACTCCTGCACATCGCACTGCTCCCAAGCCTCTCGCGCGTCCCATTGAAAGCTGCGGGTGAGGGCGAATGTGTCCTGGTAGCTACGGTACTGGATCTGCAGTCTAGCGAATAGGAGTTGGAGTTGGAGTGGGATGCAGTCCTGAGCCGGTCCATGCAGCCTTGGCTGATGTCTGAAGCGGTATATGGCCTGGCGGAACTCGGGAGTCATGTATAGGGTTTGGAGCAGGCTGTTGAGGTAGCAAGTAGCGCCTTGGTTGCTCAGGCCTGCGTAGCGGCTGGTGCGGGGTTGGATGGAGCTGGAGTTGGAATCGTTCTATGTGGTTACTACCATGGGAAAAGATATATGGTGATTGCTATTTTATGGCTAAAAGGAAGGACCTGTACTGTGCCTTTTTGCCTGCTTTTCCCGCTCCGGGCTGGGAGAGCTTCGCGGCAGTGCCAGAGACTGCGGGAGCGCTGGAAAGTGCTTTGCAGGCTGCAGGCAAACACAAGCAAAGGAGTGTGGCCCTGGAGACAGAAGCAAGGCGACTGGACGGAGAAGGCACAGAGGACCAGGCAGCCTCACTGCTGCACAGAGCCCTGCTCCTCGTGCAAACTGCCTTTCCTGACTTGAAGCAGGACGTAACTCCCACCCAGCACTGTCGACGAAACAAAGCTTTCCTCAACGTAGTCTCCTTCCAAGCCTGTTTGGCCCTCAAACGTGGGCAAATCGCCCAGGGAGAAAGACTCCTGAACGTCCTTAACTTCGCAAGTAGTCCCCAGGCCCAACTCCAAGTCGGCAGTTTGACTACAATACACCGCAAAGCAGCTCTGCTGTAAGGACTAGATAGAGGCCTGTGGATTGCGTGTCTGCGAGGGAATGGAGGGGAGGTGGAGGAGAGACTGGACAGGGCGAGAGACTGGCACAGTGGGGGGGAGGACCTGTGGGCTCACAAGGTCGCGCTGATGGAGTGCTGCTGGGGGATGATTAAGGGGGAAAGCGGAGTGGCACTGCGACTGGCAGACCTATATTCGAACTTAGCAGTTTCCCCTGGACCCGTCAAGCCCCGAAACCTCATCCTTACTCTGTGCTGCAGTAACCTGTGCGCCCTGCTCACCCTGCAAAGCAGCCCGTCCGAAGCCAATCACTGGTACCTGCAAGCCAAACTCCACTGCCAAGGCCTGCCCTACCTCGGCCTGGCCTCCTGGATAGAGCAGTTCCGCCCGGCTTCACTGCAAAAGCCGCCATTGCACAGTAAATTCCCTGCTTCCAGGCTTAGTAAGGTGTCTCTGACCAAGGAAGTTGCGGCTTTGAAGCCTACTCCCAGCTTCGCTCGTCTCATTCAGCACTCTGCGACAGCGCCTCCGTCCGTCAAACGACCCAGTGGGAAGCGAAGAAAGACAGGACAGGCAGACGACTACAGCCAAATCGAAAAACTGCTAAAGCACCCTGTAGCGCCTAGAGCCAAGCCTGCACTCACAGAGCTGAGCAGTGAGGACAACAAGGCAGACTGCAGTGCAAGGCTCAGTAGGACGGAAACCAGCCGGGAAAGGAGACATTGGAGTGAGAGGGAAGCGGCAGTGGTGAAGATACAGAGACTTTGGGCCCAGTATAGGACGCAAAAGAGGGAAAAAGAGGCGAAAGCTGCGACTTTTATTCAAATTTGGTACAGAAATCACCTCGTTCATATTAGACGGCAGGCCAGAGTCCGTATTCGTACCTTTGCGCAGCTATACACCTTGAAAAGACTTCGAATCGTCACCCTCAGCATTCGAAACGAGCTCAAAAGGACTAAAAGCGCGCTTACTCTTCAGTGCTGGTTCCGACAAAAGCTGGGCTTAGTGGCGCTTTGGCTGGAAGCGGAAGGGAAAAGGGCCTTAGAGTCGACCTCGGACTACCCTTTGTCAGTCTCTACCAAGCCAGAAACCCTCACTAGCAGCTTTTCGGAGTCCAGACTGGACTTCCCTGACCCTCCCTTGACTGAGAGCCTGCGGAAAAACACGGAAAGACTGCGAGAAAGGGCGGCTGTACTGATTCAAAAGACGTACAAGGCGCACTTGACCTCAGTGAAGTACGCAGGCCTGAGAAAGGCAGTAGTGCACTTGCAGGCGTGGAGCAGGGGCAGAACGGCCTCTCTGCACTACCGCAGATACAGACAGGCTCTGCTCAGACTACAGAATAGGTGTCGGGGAGTGCTCATCAGACGCAAAATCGCCCAATTCCGAGCAAACGCTGTAAAGATTCAGGCCGTGTATCGAGGCTGGCAAGCCAGAAAAGCGCTCCGAAGGCTGCTTTCAGCTGCATTGCGAATTCAAAGGTTTGTCCGCAGTTTTCGTCTGCTTCCCACTAGTCTAAGCCGATAGTGCTATATGAGGCGTAGACCCTATCAGTCTTTAGCGTAATGCCAATAGCAGCTAAGAGAGATGGGAGGTATGGCAAAAGGCTGTTTTTAGCCCAGCTACAGTCTATAAGGCACCTAATCAGACCAATAAATGCTTTTATGCACTTTATTAATATCGATTTGCCGGCTTTCTGCCAGCGAAATGCAGCTTTTTGAGGCGAAAAGGGCAATTTGGGGGAAATGTAGAGATCTCTAGGCTAGAAGTCCTTTCTTCCGAGTATATTTTTGCTTTTCCCGATTTTCTATCAATTCCTGGCCCAAGCCGCAAGGAAAAGTCTAAGCAGTGCTAAAATGCTCAATTTTCAAAGCCTAGGTCTCGAAAATACGCAAATTCCCACTTCTGAGCGGCCATTGGACAGGTTTAGCTGCATCAGGCTAGTTTTAGCGCTAAAAAGCCCAGTTTAGGTCCTTTCCTCCAATTCCCACTTGCATTTCTCAGCTTTCCATGCGAAACGAAAGGGATTCAATACGAAATAAGTCCCAAATAGCGACTCCTCAGTCTCTTTAGACCTAAATCGACTCCTATATCTAAGGCCTAACTATCCTAGTCAGACATCTTTCCTACTCAGACTCCCTGTTTCCCATCATCCAAAGGCGTATTGATAATGACTACCCAGCCCGCAGCCCTAGTGCGGCAGACCAGCAGCCAAATCATCGCAGTGGCCGAGACCATCCGCCAAAACCTCGAAAACGTCCAAACCCGCGACCACCTGAGCGAAGCAGTAACCAAGCCCGGAAAGGGCAAGGACAAGGTAAAAAGCGCAATTGATAACTCTGAGAAGTTCCGGCAAATGGAGGAACACAGAGTCCCGATAGGCGATTTGCTGAGGTCTTTGGACGTGGAAAGTGCGGATTTAGGCTTAAGTGAGGAAAACGCTCGGAGAAGGCTGGAAATGGAGGGGCCGAATGCACTGACCGAGCAGAAGCCGACTCACTGGAGCGTGATTCTGATAAAGGACTTCACGGGAGTGTTCGCCCTGATGCTATGGGTCGCGGCTACTTTGTGCTTTATCGTGTATGGCCTAATTCCCGCGGATCCAACGACGCTATATACTGCCTGTGTCATCCTGGCGGTCATATTGGGAGTGGGCTTTTCCTCCTTCTACCAAGAAATGAAGTCCAGATCCATCATGGCGAGCTTCAAAAGCTTTACTCCTGCCCTGTGCCAGGCCATCCGTGGGGGCCAGCAGTCCACATTGAAGGCGGTCAACCTGGTCAGAGGCGATATCGTCCTGTTGAGGGCTGGAGACCGGCTTCCAGCTGATATCCGCGTTATCACGGCTACGGATATGAAGGTGGATAATGCCAGTTTGACTGGGGAAAGTGAGCCGCAGAAGAGGAAAGCGGAATGCACGAACCCTGAAAACCCCTTTGAAACGCAGAATTTGGCCTTTTTCGGGACTAGTGTGGTGGACGGAACCTGCACAGGAGTGGTCATTTTCACTGGGGATTCCACCTTCATGGGCAGAATTGCCAACCTGGCGGGTACCGCCTCCAGCGAAATAACGACTCTTCAGCGAGAAATCAACTTCTTCGTGAAGCTGATTTCAGCAATTGCCATAAGTCTGGGGGTACTTTTCCTAGGATTCGGCATATATGTGACTAGGAATGTACTAGGGACACTCAGTTTCTGCATTGGCGTGATAGTGGCCAACACGCCAGAAGGACTAATGACCTCTTTGACTGTGGTCGTTTCCCTATGCGCAAAACGAATGGCGGAAAAGCATGTACTCGTGAAGAACCTGCAATCAGTGGAAACCTTAGGGTCGATAACTGCTATTTGTTCGGATAAAACTGGGACTCTTACTGAGAACAAAATGACAATTGTCCACTTGTGGTACGATGGACTTATTATTGAGGCTGAGAACTACGAGCGAATCACTGACAAATCCACACTCAAATACGACCTCAACTGCGATACCTTCAAAATGCTCCAAAGGTGTGGAGTCCTGTGCAGTGACTCAGTGTTCGATAGAGGACTTCCGCCGGCTATGGGCCTGAGTGAAAGTGAACTACGGACCCTAACACCGGAACAGCAGCAGACTAGACTGGCGGTTATTAAGCAAGAGTATCTGCAGCACCTTGATAGCCAAATGTGGTATATGCGGCCTACCACTGGAAATGCATCTGAGGGGGCGATAGTCAAATTCTTCCACCCTATAGAGGATATATATGAGTGTCGAAATAAACAGCCACTTGCAGAATATGAGTCCGCGAAAATAACAATTCCCTTCAATTCCACTAATAAGTACCAAGCGGCTGTGGTGGTCCCAGGCGCCTGGCAAACCGGGGAGCACAAAAACGACCATATACTCTTCATGAAGGGCGCACCTGAGAAAATATGGGCGCTCAGCAAGCGCATACTGAATAATGGAGTGGACGAGCCGATTAATGAGGAGTGGCAAAGGAAATACGACGAAACCAATCTGAAGTTGGGCGACCTAGGCGAAAGAGTACTAGGATTCGCCTTTTTGTACCTTCCAGCTTCTCAATTTCCTAAAGGATTCCCGTGGAAAACCACCCCTCCGAACTTCCCTATGGACAATCTGACCTTCATTGGCCTGACCGCCCTGGAGGACCCGCCTAGAAAGGGAGTATCAGACGCTGTGCTGGAGTGCAAATCAGCAGGCATCAAGGTAGTGATGGTCACCGGAGACCAGCCTGTCACAGCCGCAGCAATCGCAAGGAAGTGCAACATAATCACAGGGAAAACCGCTAATGCACTGGCTGAGGAGCGAGCCTGCAGCTTCGAAGATGTATTGGATGAGGTCGACGCAGTGGTCATCCACGGAAATGAGCTGACGAAGGCTATGGCTGAGGACGAGAGTTTGCCTGAAGATATGAAGGGCGCTCGTTTGGAGCGCTGGCTATCGAAGAAAGAAGTGGTTTTCGCACGTACAACACCCGCTCAAAAGCTCATCATAGTGGAAGGACACCAGAAAATGGGGCACATTGTGGCTGTCACAGGAGACGGAGTGAACGACAGTCCCGCTATCAAGAAGGCGGATATCGGCATAGCTATGAACATAGTGGGGTCGGATGTAGCCAAAGACTCCGCGGATTTGCTACTATTGGATGATAATTTCTGCTCTATTGTGAGCGGCATTGAGGAAGGTCGGCTCATGTTCGACAACCTAAAAAAGACGATAATCTACTCTTTAGTGGTGAATATCCCTGAACTCGCCCCTGTACTGGCCAATATGATCCTAGGCTTCCCGATGCCTTTGACCACTATATTCATGCTGCTTATCTGCGTAGTCACTGACATTATCCCCGCTGTCGCAATGGCATATGAGCAGAAGGAAATGGATATTATGCGGCGGAAGCCTCGAAATGCGGATGTGGATCACTTGGTGACTTGGAAACTGATGTTCCACGGATATGCGATATTAGGCGTAATTGAGATATTTGGAGCGCATTACACCTATTTCTACGTGTTAAATGACTTCGGCTTTTCGACTGAAGGCCTGTTCGGACTGAACTTCGCAATGGGCTGCGGGCCTGCCGCCAACGACCAATACAACCCTGACGACCCTAATGCTGGAAACACGAATTTAGCGGGCTGTAGCGAGGCTGCTCCGGACTGGACGAATGGAGACAACTCCAAAGTGGACCTCCGCTTGTGGTTCTACTCCTACGGCCCTGAGAAATGGACTTCCTGCGAGTACCCAGGCCTGGAAAGCTCTGTGCACAGTGGCGCCCTGTACTGCTACGGCACTGAGGCCATAACAGCCGCCCAGGGCGCCTACTTCGCTGCACTAGTCGCCATGCAGTGGATCGACTGCATGATCAACCGCACTCGCATAGTGAACCTGTGGCAGCAAGGCCTCAACAACCGAATCATCTGGTTCGGAATTGTGCTGGAGACGGTGGTGGCGGTGCTAGTGCTGTATGTGCCGGGACTGAATGAGGGGATTGGCGGGCGACCACTCGTGCCCCTGCATCTATTCGTGCCTGCCTTCCCCTTCTGCATTATCTTCCTTGTCGTTGACGAAGGCCGGAAAATGGTGAATCAGGTGTATAGAGAGAAGTACGGCAGGAAGAGTGCTTTAGAACGGGTAGCGCAGTACTAACTAGTCCGTAGCTCTGCAATTACCAGTGGCCAAGTCTGTATTTCCTATAATAAGAGCTGAATGTGCTGACTATTTGAGTGAAGAAGTGATAGCGCAGGAGGGCTTGGCACATTTCTGTATGTAGTGCAGCTATATCACTTCCCTATATACACTACTTAATTGGACATCTGCTAGCAAACAATTTCACGCACTTCTCCACTCTTTGTGGGGATTACCGAGAATTGACCTACTGATCCAAATAGTCAGAGTTAGTAGTTTCTTTAGCTTTAACGTTCAAATCGCATAATTCGCCGTCCGAAACACAACTCACTCTTTAAGCCCAGTATCTCTATACACCAAGTCGGTAAATGGACGACAGCTCGAGCCGTCTGAACTCTACCAGGACAATTGTGCAGGAAAACGACACCTACTCAGCGCACTTCAGCTACAGATCTGCAGCAGTCGCCTTCCTAGTGCACGCAGTGCACCAGGTCTTCGGTCCCTTGGGACTTCTCCTACTGCGGCCTGCTGTAGGCAAGGAACTGCTGGGCAACATGCACCTCGGCTGGAAGTGGACCTACACCCTGGAGTTCGCCTTCTGGGTGTACACAGCACTGCTGGGTCCGTTTCTGTACTACAAAGGGGAGCGAGTGGGAGTCTTTATGCCGGAAGTTGTATATGGGCTTTCCGCATTGTTCCTACGTGTGCTGATGGTGAGCATAAAGTACGGGTCTTTGACTAAAAAGCAGTGGCAACGGGTCAAATCAGACTCGCTCAGTCCAGCCCATCGCAAGACTTTGCGCATTGACTTTTGGCAGAACTTGACGGTGGACACTGCTTATGAGGAAATTCGCTATGCGTTTACCAGGCTGCCGGTGAATATTCAGGCCCTGCACTTGATGTTTAAGGGTGAAACTCAGGAAGTTTTGAGGCGGGAAGGGGTGGAAACCATACTGGAGGAGTCCATAGAGGGAATAGGCAGCACGATAAAAATGAAAGTGGCAGCTTTGACCGCAGGAGAGTTCCTCGTAGAGCGTCTATGCGAGCCAGAAACCCAGCTCTGGTACCGTCTCGCCCGAGTTTCTGGCTACCTATTCGCCCTTCTACCCTTCATAGTGCGTCTGCAGACCTTCGGCCTTTCTTCCCTGTCCCTCTCCCCAGACGAAGCCTTCTTCTCCCTCGCCACTGCTGGAATCTGCGCACTCGTAGCATCTAACTTCAACAAGTTCCTCGCCATTGGAGTGGCGGACATGAAGCGGAAACTGCGTCTGGTGCAGGAGTGCATTGTCATAAGTAGCTGGTGCACGCGACAGGCGCAGCTGCCGAAGTTGGATTTCTCTTACCCAGAGACGGCGGTGGCACTGTACTACCTGAGAAGGAGCTTTTTCGACTTTGGTAGGAGATACATGCAGAGAGTGCACCTGTATGCAGCTTTGATGCTGCCTATATCAGTCCTGATGGTCTTCTACATAGTCCTGCAGGCTATCAAATTGCTGTCTACAGGGTACAATATGCTGCTTTTGCCTGGGTTCTACCACGCTCTATGCTCCGATATTTTCCTTTGTGGGATGATATTGCAGGCGGTGGACATCAACAAGACTTTCCTCATACAGCGCGATTTACTACTCGAAGCGATTGCTCGTCTGCACCAAAGTGGCGTTATTCACGAAATGTCGGCACGAAGACTGACCTGGGCAGAGAGGAAATTAGCGCAGGACTGCAGTTTGCGGCCTTTGACGATCCTGGGAGTCGCGATTAGCCAGGCTTTTGTGAATCAGCTGGCGGCTTTGCTGCTCAGTGGAGTGTTCGCTTTGGTGCATTTGAATAGCTGAGGCAGGAATAGCCTGAAAATATATAATTTTCACTAGGATGGACTAGCGGAAATATGGGAAAAGACTGCTATTCCTACAAGCCGAGATATGTACTAGACTTATCTCTGCTTAGCAAGACTATACAAAAAGCCCTGCTTCTCCATCAGCTCCTTGAAGTTCCCGATTTCCAGCAGCTCTCCATTGTATAGCGCCGCAATTTGGTCCATACTGGCAATCGTCTTGATCCTATGCGCCACCACCACACAAGTCCTGCCCACCATCAGTCCTCTCATAATCTCCACTAGCTTCGCTTCAGTGTCTGAGTCGAGGGCGGAAGTCGCTTCGTCGAGAATTAGGATTTTCGGTTTGCGGATGATTGCGCGGGCAATTGCCACTCGCTGCTTTTCCCCGCCGCTCAGGTGACTCCCGCGAAGGCCCACATCCCTGGAAAAGCCGTCTGGATGGCTCTGAATGAAGTCCAAAGCCTGCGCCTGTTCCGCCGAAGTCCGGATTTCTGCCTCTGAAGCTTCGACTCCGTAGGCAATGTTGGTAGAAATGGAGCCGGAAAAGAGCACTGGTTCCTGCCCGACTACTGCTATTTGGCTCCTCAGCCAGCGCACATTGTAGTCCTTGATGTTTCGATTGTCTATCAAAACGCTCCCTTCTGTAGTGTCATAAAGCCGCAGTAACAGTTGTGTTATAGTGGACTTGCCGGACCCTGTAGTGCCCACTATCGCGAAAGTCGACCCTGCAGGGATGGTGAACGAAAGATCGAATATCGAGAAAACGTCCCTTGTAGGGTACTTAAAGGTCACATTGTTGAAGGTAATTGCCCCTGAAATCGGCTCTTTGCAGCCTTCATCACTATTCGGGTCGATTTTCGGCTCATAGTCCAAAATCCGGAATAAAGACTTCGCCGCTTCTTGTCCCTGCTTTAGATCCGGCGCGAAAACTGCCGACAGGAAAATCGTGAAAGTTCCATTCATCGCTGAATACAGGGAAATGTTCATATTCTTAAAACTGACATGTCCATCGTAAAACATCCTCGCAGCGAACCAAAACATAAGCGCGTACACGTAGAAAAGCAGGCCGTAGCCCAGTCCAAAGGACAGAGCAGAGTAGTGCGACTTCTTCCGTGCGTCTTTACTCACCCTTTCAATGACCTCTAAATACCGGCGTAATAGGTCGTCCTCCATACCGAACGCCTTCACTGTCTTGTAGTTGAGGATGCAGTCGGAAGCGTAGACCGTTGCATCTTCGTACTTGAAGGAAACCAGTCCTTGCGCCTGCGCTAAGAAACTCGTCAGCAAACTCACCAAAAAGAGTGGGAAAACGGCTAATACCACCAGCATGATTTGCCAGCAATGCACTCCGGATATAACGAAAGCAGCGAACATTGAGCACACTACTCCGCAGATAAAGCCGAAGATGTTTCCGCCCAGGCCGTTTACCTTCTCGCAGTCGCTGCTGAGTTGAGTGCCCAGCACGGTTGCGCTGTTTTTGTCGAAGAAAGCAGGGTCGTAGCTGAGCAGCGCTTTGAAGCTTTCTTGCCGCATGATGCGGGTTACGCGGGCACTCACTAGAGGGAAACTGGTGGATTGCAGGACCAGTCCGATAAGCAGGCAAACTGCACACACGCCCATTAGTCCGGCATATAGCCGAGTGGTGTTGACTAACTCATCCCCTGTAGTGTTCTGCAATACGTCGATTTCCAGGCCTGTCAGCCAGCCCATTAGCGGGTTCGTGATCCCTGGAATCGCCGCTCCAATGCAGCCAATGACAATCCACTTCCAGCCGCCTTTCATCATTCCAGTGACTCTTTTGGTGTAGCTGGTTTTGAGTGCATTTAGCACTTTCACAGGGATTTCCGGCTGGGATCGGCGGCGATGGGAATTGGGCGAAGTACTGGGCTCAGCTGCTCTATCGTCGATTTTCATATTCTGCATCATCAGGATATGGTAGAAATAGCCCTGCTTTGCCATCAATTCCTCCTGTGTGCCGCTTTCGATGATTTCGCCTTGTCGCAGGATGATGACTTTCGTGGCTTTGCGGATAGTGCTAATGCGGTGCGCGATCATGATGGTAGTGCAGGAACGCATCAAGGTATTGAGAGTCTGCTGCACAGCCGCTTCCGTGTTTTTATCTAATGCACTTGTCGATTCATCCAATAGCAGCAGTTTCGGCTTGCGGATAACCGCCCTCGCAATAGCGATTCTTTGTCTTTCTCCCCCAGACAATTGCGACCCTTTCCCTCCCACTTGGGTATCGAATCGGCCTGTCAAGTCACTGACCAAGTTCAGTAATTCCGACTCTTTGGCTGCTTCTTCGATTTCTTGGTCTGAGGCCGAAGGCAGTCCAAAGCTGATATTGTCCTTTATAGTCCCATTGAATAGAATGGGTTCCTGGCTTACTAGGCCGATTTGGCTCCTTAGATGGGCCAAGTCCCAGTCCTTTAGATTCACGTCGTCGACTAGGATTTCGCCACTTTGAGGGTCGTAGAAGCGCATTAGGAGGTTGATGACGCTGCTTTTGCCGGAGCCGGTTTCGCCGAGTACTGCCAAAGTGTCTCCAGGCGCTACCAGGGCTGAAAAGTCCTTCAAAATGGGCTTTTGCAGTGCTGAAGGGTACGCAAAAGCCACATTTCTCAGCTCAATGTACCCCTGCAACCGACCCTTGTGCCTGCCCGACACTATCTTATTCTTCACCGCAAGCACATTGAGCACCTCACTGCACACCACCATCCCCTCAACAATGATTTTCATGCACGGCATCAGCACTCCCACATTGTTGAAAGCCATTAAGCACACAGATATGGACACCACAGTACTCCCTACGTCTATAGTGTTCCCCCGAGTCCAGTTTTCATCATGGTTGCTGATGAGTGCCGCTGCAGTTACATAGACAGCCGCCATCATGCCTCTGTAACTCGCAATGGAAAACCCGATTCCGAACCCCACTTTGAACCCGCTTTTCAGCATCGAGTAGTAGGAGTCCTGCAGGGCTTCTGTGTATTTGGCGCTTTCGGTGCTTTGGGCGTTGTGGGAAGCCACGGTTTTTATCTCGGTCAGGGCTTCTTCGACGATTCCGCCTGCCCTTTTGTATGATTGGTCGTCCATTTTGGCGTTACGCTCCACTGTCTTGTTGGCCATGTACATGCCGCCGATCATCAGAGGAGCGAAGGCCAGGCTGACTAAGGTGAGCTGCAGGATTTGGTAAATGGATATGACTAGAGCGGAGAAAATCATAGCTGTGGTGAAGACGACCATCGCCAGCTTGTCTCCAGTAGCTTTCTCGATCTTTATAGTGTCAGAAGTGATGGCATTGGGCAGTTCCGCGACCGCCCGGCTATCAAACCACTCCGGGTCCTGCCTCAGCACCGCCCGCATATACTCCCTGCGGAAATGATTGGCCTGACGCGACCCCACCAGTGCGAAAAAGACCACTGCTATATAGGCGCAAACCACATATAAAGCTCCAGACCCTAGAAACAGGTACACGATAAAGACGCAATTATCGTAAAAGTCCTCTCGAAGGTTCGCTGGGTCCAAGTCGGTGTAAATCCTTCCGACGTAGTAGAAGATGAAGGGCTGGATCACGCCCATGCCAATGGCGCCTGCGAGTCCGCAGGCGATGTAGCAGTAGTCCAGACCGACTGCGTACTTGAATAGGTGCTTGAAGGCAGGGGTGTATTGGCAAGTCTGGTCTGAGGCTTCAGTCGGCAATTCCTTATCTTCGTCCGTAAGGAAGAAAGGCTGCGCAGACAGCTTCTTTTCCAGCCTTTGACTCGCAGGAGGGGAGAACTGGAAAGAGGCATTCGCAGACCCAAGGTGGTCCGAGGCTTCCGTTCCCATCGCCATTCTTTTATATTGGTTCACCGAAAGTAGGCCATGGAGCCTCAATTTAGCTAAAGGGAACTATAGAGAGACTGAGGCAAAGGCAGGGCTGTTAGGGGGAAAGTGATATGGCAGGGTTGGAAAAGAGGAATAGGGCTGTTGAAAGCCATTCAGCACCAATAGAGGAATTCGCACAATTGTGGGGTTTCCCTATTACGCTCTATTTCAGGGCCGATTTTATGCAATTTGCGTTTCTGAGTCTTTGGAAAATTCGAAATTCTGTTTCTTTTCGCTCAAAATCGAGTTTACTCATAGATTTGCTAATTTTAGCCTTTCCCTCACCCGCCAGCCTTCACAGCACTATTATACACAGAGCCCTATATAAGCTCGCCAATATTTTTGGAAAAGTGCGTTGTTTTTTTGCCAAATTTGTCCCTAAATCGCTGCTTTTTGTCCTCATAATGGCTGGAAAGCGGCAATTCAGAGAGTTCCGCTAATCTGCAGTGCACTTAGTACACCTCTCAATATCAATTCAGCCCTTTTCAGTGCTTTTCCCAATGAGTTTACCCTAAATCTACGAAATCCCCTCAAACTCTCCCAAGAAATCCTCTTTTTAGCCATCCCAAGCCTACTTCTTCCCCGCAGAGTCCTTAGCCAGCACAGCATGCACCGCGGCCTTGATAGTGTCCGCCCTGAAGTCCATGCTTCTCAGCGTTTCGTTCTGAATGAGGGTTCTGAGTGCAATTGGCAGCTTCACAGGCAGTTTGCCGGCCCGCTTGGGCTCAATAAAGAGGAATTTGATGTCTTCATGGGTGGACAGGTCTGCGAAGACACTGGGAACTTCCGCCTTTACAGTGCTGCTGCTGGACTCCATTGTATATGTCTAGTGACTACCAATAGACACCCCTAGTGGACTCCGAGGGATTGCCTGCAGTAGCTAGTCTACTGGAACTTGCTGAGGAGGGCGTCTTGGTACATAGGGTTGCGCACGTCCTCCCGGTCATAGAAAGAGGTGTTGGGACTGTAGGAGTCCATCCAGGGGAAAGACCCTGCAGAGCTGGGCGTAGGCTTCGAGGACTCTGAGGGAGTGAGGTACGAGGGAGTGGGCGACTTTCGCTGTTCTTCCTCGGGCAGAACCGACGAAATCGAACTGATTGAGCTGAGTCTTCGCACGAATTCGTCCCTTCTGGCCTGGTACTCCCTGGCGGAACAGGGGTAGCGACTGCTACTGCCGGCAGGAGCGGTTCTTTCTGCCTCTGGAAAGAGACTGGTCTGCATGGGGGTCGTGCTGATGAAGTCGGAGACGTGGTAGGACCGGTTGGACATTTCCAGTAGGCCGGAACTGCCGAGGAACTGGTCAGTTAGGCTTAAAATGTGCGGTTCTGCGAGTTTTGAGCGGAATTTCCCAGTAGTTTGCAGTGAATTCCCCTCTTTTCGTGTATTTTCAGGTGCAGATTTTAGCTTGTGCGCGTATATTGCAGACGTATTTGGCTCGGAAAGCATAGATCTGCCCAAAGAAGTGGGACTATTCACGTAAACTGACACATTTGGCTCGGTTAGAAGTTCGTTTTCCTTGTTTTCCCCAATCAGGCTTTCGCTCCATTGCGTCAAATCGCCGAAACTGCTGCTTTTCCGCAGACCGCACTTCTTCCGGGTTTTCGCGCTTTCCAGGAGTCCTCGAAACTCGTCAACGTCTTTTTTAACCTGCGGCTTGATTTTGGACTCCACGTTTTCCAGGTACCTCGGCAGTTTCCTCGGAGTTTCCACCTTCCCTCTGGCCTGCGCCTGCTTCGCTGCGGCCCTAGGACTCGCGGCGACCTTCGGACTCAGCTGTTTCCCCGCTTTCGGGGTGTCGTTTAAATTGAAGCGTGGGGTGTCTTCGTCGAGTGCAACAGCAGGCCGGGTTCGAATGTCAGGCATGGGTAGGTTGGGGTACATGATTAACGGTCGGTGGCGAGCTCGTTGGTGGGGAGAGGCGTAGGGACGCTCGTAGCCAGGACTTTGCCTCGGAGACAAAGAAGTCAGTAGACTCGCTGGCAGCCTGGGCAGGCTTTTCTTGGCTTCCAGCTCCAGCTGATCAAGCAAAGCGCAAGCTCCTAGCTTGGCCTGCGCGGAGGCAATGCCCAGCAGCACGACCGCCTCCAAGCAGCGCTGCCACTGAGCCTTGGGGTAGGTCATGAAGAACTCGCAAATGGTGGGGTTTCTGCAGAGGGCTTCTAGCATCTAACGGTGCTTTTATAGCCCCGCCGAATAATGGACATTGAGTACCAAATCCACTCGGAACTGACTGAAACTTTGCTGGACCAAATTCCGCTTTCAGCCCCCAAATTCACTCGTCGTCTGCGGCAGATCCACACCCTCCTCAAGAAGTCCCTCCGGCTCAAAGGCGGCCTCACCCCGCCCATATCCATGAAAAGGTGCCTCCCACACAGCCGCGAATTCCTCGCAGGGTCCACTTACAACGTCTCCAGCATCGACGCTCTCCTCGAAAGACTAGGAGTCCAGGCCCAGAAGTCCGTCGACTGGCTACCCAAGCCTGCAGAGGTCGTCTTGACCGCCAGCGCCTACGTCGACCGCTTCAAAAAGTGGATCCTGCACAGCCACGCAGACGAGCTGAACTACGACATCACGAGTGACAGAGGAGCGCAGAGTCTGGCGGATATCCACACAGACTGGGCCAATTTCAAGCAGACTGCCTTTGACCACAGAGCTGCGGAGCATGTTCCGCCCCAGCCCATTCACGCGCACCAAAGTCCGCTTCGTATAGGAGAAATGAGTATGAGCAGTCTGATGGCGGCCTACAGTGCAGTGGTCAGTCGCTTCTTTCACTCGCGACTGTCTGCGGAGCAGTCGGCGTTGAATGTGTTCCAGGAGTTGAGGAATGTGGAGGCTAGTAGGAGGGAGTTGGAGACGGATAATTTCGAGTTGATGTGGAACTTGCTGGAAACGCAGATGAGTCAGGTGGACTTTTCGTCGGAAGAGACGACTGTGTTCGATTTGCTGCGCAACACCTGCGTCTTCTACGAAAACTCCTTCGCTTTGAAAGTGAGGGAAGCCGCCTTCAGCAAGGTCCCCCGAGGAGACATGCTGGCCTACGTGAGACTGTACGCCCGCGACGCACTGACCGACTTGCACCTCAGTAAGTTCCAATCAGACCCAAATGAGTTGGAATACGACACTGGGGGAGACGCAATATGGAGTGTCCTTTACTACCTCTTGAGAGCGGGATTGACGCAGGAAGTGCGTGCTTATTGCCGGTCCCAGCCGAGACTCCAGCCTTTTGTGGACAGTCTCGAGCGGTACTTGACCCAGGGCTGGCTGGAAATGCGGGAAACACAGGATATGATGGCTGAGCTGTTCCAAGGCGAGAGGAATGACATATACAAGAAGGCGGTTTTGGCGGTGCTTTGTAGACACAATGTGGAGCTGGAAGAGCTGCAGAGTGCTTCTATTGAGGACTATCTGTGGCTCAAGTTGAAACTCGTGCATGCTGTTTCAGACACTGAAATGCTCACCTACGAACACGAAATCCGCAACTACAAGTGTCTGACTCTCTCAGAACTGCAGGACTACATCAAGGACGAAAGCCAAGCACAGCTCCGCTCCATCCCACTTCTATTTGCCCTGGCCTTACTCTCCGCCCTGTGCTATGGAGACGCAATTCAGTTCCTCCATACCATTCCGCAGCTCGAAGTCGCAGCGATTCACCTGGCAATCGGCCTTAACCACTACAATCTATTGCCGGAAATCCACGACTTGAGTGTGCCTTTTGAGTACATGGACGGAGTCGTTCACGTCAACTTGAACGAATTACTGTCCAAATACATCAAAAAGTTCCAAATTGCACGGCCGAATGAAGCACTTATGTACATCGCTATGATGACTACGTCTCTGGCGCAGGTCAATGCCGCCTCTGCAGTGGTCATTGAAAGCGGAAAGTACGAAATTGTGCTGAATCCGGACGCTTATATCTTCGGAACTCGCTGGAAAGAGCTAGTGGGGGTGGATATTTACGTGGAAACGGTGTATCAAATAGCGAATTATGCGAGGGCTTCGCTAATACCAGAGGCGGTGGTGCTGTTCGACCTGGTGGAGGCGTTTGAAGACATGATTGATGTGTGGGTGAAGATCCTAAAGGTCCGGTGCAAGGACTTCCTCGACAAATGGACAGAAATGTACAGCAACGGCCGCAGACTGGAAGAAAGCAAAATGCAAATCGACACCACTTCCTACATTTCCCGTCAATTCACCCTGCAATTTAACAAGTTAATAAGCCAGCGGATACACGAGCAGTACCCCGGGAAGTGGCAGTCCTTGCTGTTGTTGGAAAGCATTGTGAGTTTTTACGAAGCTACTGCCACTCGCAGCTTTATAGCAGCCAGGCAGGTCCTGCTGAACAGCCAGTTGGTGCCTTTGGGAGGCAGTCGGAAGGTCAAAGCGGTGAATGCGCTGGAAGGGGATGTAAAGGAGGAGTTGCCGGATTTGGTCGCTACAGCGATTCAAGTACTGGACTCGATGATTAGAGGCCAGACGAGCAGACAGAGAGTGACTGAAGTGCAGGAGGACATCAAAGGACTGGTGGGGTACTTCGGAGAGCTGGAAGGAGCGGTGGGAGACTGCAAGGCGGCGGTGAATAGGTACAGGGCACTGGGCGGGTTCATCAGAGACATCCGCAAGCAGCTAGTTCTGACTCAGACTTAGGTAGACAGAGAGAGGTGGGATAGGAGGGAAGGAAGGTAAGGGACAGGAGGGTGGGAAGGACTGGAAAAGCCTGAATTAGTGCATTCAAAGCTATGCTTTGATAGTGCGTTCGGCCGATTATATGCATAGTTCCTGCTTTGAGTGACAAGGGTAAATGCTTACTTAGAGCCTGAGACTTGATAGACCTAGGCAGCACATAGCATCTGTTAAGCGCATCGAAGACCACACTTCCCCACTTCTTACCTACCTAGAGCCCTATATAAATGCAGCACTCCGACGTGCACACCTCCGAGGAAAGCAAGGCCAACGAGACCGCGGAGGCCGGGTCAGAAAGCGCCGAAGCCCCCAACTACAAACAACTCCCCGAGAAAACAGACCCTGTGCAAGTGGACAGCATTGCCAGAGAGTGCGTGGTCTGCGGGGTCTCAGGCCTGGCCGTACTTTGCCAGCATGAAGACTGTGAACTAGCTGTGCACTCTTGGTGTGTGGAGAGACAACAGCTGGCTGGGAGGACTGAACTCGTTTGTCCTGGGCATTCGAGGTGTCGAAGGACGGACTGGAAGGTGCAGGCTGCCGGACGAAGTCAGGGGGTTAGCAGTGACTCGGAGGCACTGAGGGAGTTCAGGACCCTGCACAGTGAGATCCATCTAGGCACAGTCTGCACCGGTACTGTCTTCTGGTACGTCTTGTCCTCCCAGTACTTCCCCGGCCTAGAGCTCTCCCGAACTGCTCCTGACTTCCGCACTCACATGGGAGGCTACACACCCAAGGATTTATTACAATGGTGTCGCAGTAAAGAGGGAGTGTGGAGCTTGGAGCAAAGCCTAGTCTCCACCAAGGAGGACCTGGGCAAGGCGCAGGCAAGTGTGGCTGAGCTGCTGGGGGAGCTGGGAACTGCACAGGAGGCGAAGCGTCAGCAATGGGCGCAGTTCACTTGCAGCGGAAGGACAACCGAGGACGAATGGGTCCTCAAGGATATCAAGTTAGTGGAGCTGAAGCGACTGACCAGGGACTACTTGAAGCACTTCGAACTCAGAGAAAGAGTGGTGCAGCCAGAAACCCTGGCAGTTTCCTCCCGTCGTATTGACCCTGAAGACGACTTCCCCTGCTCCATCTGCGGCGACGGGGATTACGAAGACGACGACCCGATCCTCATCTGCGAAGGGTGCGAGCAAGGCGTGCACATCAAATGCTACGGCATTTCCTCCGTCCCAGAGGGCGCTTGGCTCTGTGACATGTGTCGAGTCCTCAGTTCCCAGGCCGCCAAACTGCTTGCCTGCGCTTTATGTCCTGTGAAAGGCGGAGTGCTGAAGCGAACTGTGCATGTCAATGACGGCAGTTTGGGTTTGGAGCACTATGGTCAGTTCGACCAGACACAGATGGAAAGCTGCACGAATCCTGTGCAAGTCTGGGTGCACATCTTTTGTGCATTGCGAGTTCCGAAAGTCTCGATCACTAGTCCGGGACTAGTGGACGGAATTCACTTAGATACGGTAGAGAAGCGCAGATTTAAGCTGAAATGCGAAGTGTGCGGTAACAAAGGCGGCGCCTGCATCAAATGCGCCCAAAAGAAATGCAGTGCTGCCTTCCACCCCGAGTGCGGCAAGACTTTCTTCCTCTTCTCTGGCTGGAAGCTGGGCCGCGCCCTGGAAAACGAAATTTACTGCAACCAACACAGGACCTTCCGACTGCGGAAATGGGTGGAAATCAAGGAAAGATGCGCAATTAACGAACTTGCGGCTTTCTTCCGAGACTGGGAAAAGTGGGTTCCGAAGTGGAGGTTACAAACAAGCGACCAGCGCCTGTGGACTGAGGAGGAAAGCGGACAATTAGAGGAGAGAATTCGACTGTTTCTCAATGGGTCTTACTGCGGACCTGCGACTCCCTTCACAATCACCTTCCAAAGCAGTCTTCCGGATGTGATGGTGCACATGCCGCTGGTGTGCAATCTCCTGGAAGCCAGGGTCATAGTGCAGAAAGCCATCAGTATCCCAGGGAGGTCGTCTGAGGAATGTGCGAAGCACTACGAGAAGGCCCTGTATCCGCAAATGAGGAAACGGATTGAGGAGTCGGGCAGACCTGTGTTGGTCCTGCAAGGGCAAAAGAAGAAGAAAGTCCCTAAACGCCACTCGAAGAAAGTTGCAGTTTCGAAGGCGAAAACCAACAAAAGAAGCAACAGACGCAAATCGAAGCCTCCTCAAAAACGCCGCGAACTGCCTTTGACTCCCATAGTGACGACCGAGTTATTCTGCATCTGCAAGTGTCCCTACGTGGAAGCGCTGCCCAGAGGACCCAGCGAAGACGAAGTCAGCTACCAAGTGAAGCTCAGAGACTACAGTATGATCATGTGTCTGCAGTGCCAGCAGTGGTTCCACCTGGGCTGTGTGCAGTACCCGGGCTCAGCGGAGGATGCGGAGAGGGATGAAGCCTGGGAGTGTCCGGGTTGCAGAGCTAGTCAGGCAGTCTAATGATGGGCAGGACTCTTTGGCAGAAAGTGGGGAAGTGGGTACGTGGACTTTGGAGTAAAGACGAAGGCATCCAGGAGCTAATGGAGTACAACGGCCTCGCAGCCTCCTACCACTGTCCAGAGCACAAAACCCTCATAACCTCTCTCGCCCACACTCAAACCGCCTACACATTCGCCTCCGTGTCGGAGAAGCGTCTACTCGCAGAGAAAGAACTGCAGCAGTGGAAAGCCTATGTGACCGCCCGATCCCTGTCTATACCAGCGGAACACAGACTGTCAGACCTTACGCAGCGCCGACTGAAGCGACTGTGGGGACGATTGGCAACTGAAGACGGAACTTTGGCAGGGAAGCAGCTGCAGGAGTTCCTATTCACTTACTGGACGTGCTACCTGGATAGACCGTTGGTGGATGCTCAGTCCTTTGAGGAAATGGAAGGTATGAGAAAGGCCTACCTCGCTCGCATCCCCACTGCATTCACATACCCCAAGTTTCTTTCCTTCTTGAAAATTCAAAGTCTGGCGTCTTTTGAGCGGTTGTCAGGGGAAAACTTACTAGCGAAACAGCTCAGTGCATACAACTATTGGATCTGCTTCGACTCGTAATTGCTACTCAGCAACCAACTCGGCTATCTAGATTTCCCCAGCTTCCATGCCCTACTGCATGCTCTGCACATAGAAATCGGGACTTTCGCCACAGTGCAAAAGCAACTTGAGTGGATGCTGAAAGACTTGCCCAGAGAACTGGAAGGCATGAGTGAGAAAGATGCGGTATTCAGGTTTGAACTGTTCAGGAGACTCTTTCTCGAGCGGAATTTATAGCAGTAGTAAGCAAATTTCATAGTGGGAAAGCTCTCAAAACCATAATAAGATAGTAGTTTTCGTCGTTAACATAGCTGAAAGTTAGTTTGCGTGTATTGGATTCTGCAAATATTGCTGAGTTTCTGAGCAATTCCAGCAGAGTACAGCAAGCGCAGTGCCTGTGTGCCTAAAATCGCATTCGATAAAAGCCTGATATAACCGAAACAGACACAATTTCCCACTAATCCCCTGTCTCCCAGCCTCCCTCTCCATTCTCCCTTTTCCTGCTTCTCCAGACACTTCCAACAGCCACTCCAGTGGAATTCAAACAAAATGACTCACATGGAGCCCAGTCCCGGCCTAGTCCGAGGCCTAGCGCCCAGCCCAGGCCTGTCCCATCCCTCAGTCCAGGCTGACCCCGGCTCCCAGTCCGGTCGCGCTGTGTATGGCCGCAGAGTGGAGGCTGAGGCGGTGGTGCTGAGGGAGCAGGAACTCAACCACTTCCCGAGACAGGTCTTTTACCCTGCGCCTCGCAAGCAGAAGAGGACCACTAATGCACGTCCTGACAAAACCCCCTCCAAAAAGAAGCGATCAAAGTCGCCCTCCGGTGCCCACGCTTCCCAGGCCGCAGGAAAAAAGGCGCCTCCCAGAGCCGAGAGCGGCAGAAGGCCCACAAAGGTGCCAAGAATCCCTGCGAGTGCGAAGGCTGTGTCCGGCACCTCTTCCAAGAGTGCTGAAAAGGTCACATCTGAGGAGATGATGCGGTACTTGGAGGACATACCCAAGATTCTGCAGGCCAGAGAGGAGAGGAAAGCGGCTTTACCTGAGGCTGTGAAGGCCGCAATAAGGAAGGAAAAGGAAGACAGGGAAAAACGGATGCTGGAAGAAGCGCAGTTGAAGGGGGAAATTCAGAGAAGAAAGGAAGAAATCGCTCGCAACAATGTTAAAATCAGACAAATCAACAAAGTCCGTTCCCACAAAAGGTCCTTCCCCAGCGAAAACGCCGCCACCAATGAGCCCCGCCACAGGCTAGACCACCGGCGAGAGTCCAGCGAGGCCCGCAAACGTCCCAACCCGCGAATAACCCGCACTCCCCCCTCTGCCCAGAAACAGCGAAGTCTCAGTGAGGAGAGAGTTCGTCCCGAGGACTTAACTGAGTATATGGAAAGGAGGAAAGTGGTACTGAAGGAAGGCAAGCACATGGCGCAGCTCTATCGCAAGGCTGAGGAAGGCAAGCGACTGTCACAGCTGAAGGAACTGGATAAGATGCAGAGGGAACGGCTGGCGGACTATAAGCGGGGCAAGAAGAAGGAAACGAAGGGTAGAAAACGCACGAAGAAGGTTCAGCAGAGGACGAAGTCTTCGGAGGTTTTGCCTTGGGATGGTAGTCCTGGCCTCGACCAGAACCACTCCAGTTCACCCAATCTCCTCAAAGAAGACGCACAGGAGTTTTCCCTCTACCAACGCGAAATCGACCTCCCAGACAAGCAATCCGAGAGAGAAAAGCCGCCTCCCTTTTTCTTCGCAGACTTCATGCACTCCCCAAAGCCGCAGCAATTCGCAGGCTTCCAGGCCGAGGAATCCGAAGAAGCCTCACTCCTACCCAGCAAGAGAGACTCCAAACCTGACACTTCCACAGCTGATTTCCCTGTTCCGAGTGAAGACTCTGTGCAGAGGAAGCCGGAAATACGAAGGAAGTTGGCGGATTTGCGTGTGAAGTCGGAGGGCGGGAACAGGGAGGGACCCAGCAGTGCAGTGTGGCTGGTCCGGTCTATTGAACTCAAGCAAATGATCCGCGAAGAAGCCGCTACCAAGATCCAAAGCCACGTCCGTCGGTACTTGACCCAAAAGCGACTCGAAGACCTGTTCCCCTCATCACAGAGAGCTGCGGCCCGAGAAGAGTCCTTACCTAGTCAGCATGACAGAGTCAGCTCGGAAGTCACAGCGCAGGCTTCTCTGTCATCCGCCAGACTGACCCTTCAGCAATTCGAGGAAAGGCTGAAACTCGAACAGGCCACACTCGCCAAAGCCGCAGAGGATGAAATCGCCCTATTAAAGGCGCAAAACCGCAAACTAGCGGAAGAGCAGAAGAAATCCGCAAGCCAAGTTTCCGAGGACGACTACTTGCAAATGCTGCACACAGCGAAGCAGCAGGAAATGCAGCAGTTCCAGGAGTTGCTGCAGACGAAGTGTGGCAGCAGAGTGGACCTGGTGGAGGAAATGAGTATGGCGTTTGAGGGCATGTTGGAAGCCAGGTACCGCCAATTGGTGCTGATGTTTAGTCAAAACAGGGAAAGGATGCAGGCAGCGTTGAAGTCGGCGCCCAGTGATTTGGACATTTCCTCGACTTTTACACATGTGAGTGGACCGCAGAAGGAGGAAACTCGCCCGCTGAAGGAGGCGGCTGTTGAGACCAGCGATCCTCAGGATACTTCCCTAGATGCATTCCTTCGCAAGGCTTTAGGAACCGAGGAAGCAACGAAAATAGAAGCCGAGGCCGCCAACCAAGCAGCTGCCATACTGAAGGAAGCAAAGCGACAGGCGCACAGCGAATACTCCCATTTCGACCCCTATGCCGACAGACCTCAAAACCCCTTTCCAGAGCAATCTGATGAGGAATCCGAAGAAGCCTTTGTGTCGCCTGACCTAAGCGTCATCCAACTGGCCCAGGAGTCCTTTGAAGATGAAAGCTTGGTGCCTGTAAAGCGCAGGTCGAGACCATCCGACCCTGAAAAAGTGCTAGCAATTCATTTGGTAGAAAGCGAAGAATCCAGTCAGGAGTCGATTTGGCACCTTGCCTCTCCCGAGCCAGATGACGGGATTAGGTCTGGGACTGAGCAGTTTCCCTATAGAGCAGTGAGTGCTGTCACCAGAGGCACTGATGAACCGACTCGTCCTTACATCCCCCCTCCAGCCTCTCTCCTGGACAGCTCTTCATCCGAAGGACTCGAAGACCTCCTTTCCAGACCTCTGTACCAGCAGCCCAAAGCCCCTGCCAAGCCTCAAGCGCCCAAGCCCCGCCCTGTCCAGTCCCAAGGATTCGAGGAAGTCTACCACGATCTAGTGCACCAGGTCATCACAGAGTCGCTGACGAGCGTTCCTTACTCCCACAAGACTAGTCTGGACTCGAACCCCTTTGAGGACACCTCTTCAGCGGAAAGAGAAGCGATGGGTCAGGAAGACTTACAGTCCAGCTATGGCCCTTCGGAAAGCCAAGTAGCAGGCATAGTGGACGACCTGCTGAAAAAGCTGCTTTTAGAGTCTTTCCCCAAATCCAAGGCTTTGCCTGAACTGCCTCGACTGAACTTCCAGCAAATGGACTCCCTGTCGCAGCCCGAGTCCCTGCGGCAGTCTGAACGTCTGGAGCGCTTCGGCCCCGCTCACATTTCCGACTACATTTCCTTAGTCTTCTCCACCATTTCCGAGTCACGCCTCAAATCCGCCCTCGAAACACCTATAGTCCTGGACCCCACTCTCGTCCTAGGACTAATGCAGGACATTGAACAAGGGCCGTTGGTAACTGTGGATTTGCACAGGTACCCGGTGCTACCCATTGATGTCTACTTGCAGATGGATGAGTTCAGAGAAGCATCCAGCAGGAGTGAGATGACTCCCAGTACGAAGGATATTATCCGCGACTCGAAAAGGTACCACAACCGCTTGCTGTTCGACGCTGCTAATGAACTGCTGCAGTGCTACCGTCCCTACGGCGTCAAAGGCACTCCACTGCCCTGGAGCAAGGCTACCAGAGCCCTCACTCCCGCCCCAGCCTCCCTTTCCGTCCTCCAAACCCTCGTCTGTACCGAGCTAATTGCCTGGTCAGCCTTCGAAGTGGGCAAAATCCCTGAAGTTCCGCTTCTGACCTCCACAGGTCAAGTCAACGAACAGCAGCTACAAATGATCCGAGAGGAGAAACTCTCCAAAATGCTGACGAAGGAAATAGTGGGGAACGACCAAATGTGGACGGACTACGAGGCTGAGGACGCTCAGGTGAAGATTGACCTGGCGGATATGGTGCTGGAGCAGTTGATGGATGAAATAGAGGCCTTTTTGCAGGGACTCAGGTAGACTAACTATGATGGCCGTGAGAGGAGCAGTGAGTCGTGGGGAAGCCGTAGGACAGCAGTCCGTCGCAGGTCCTGCAGTGGCGAAGTCGGTTAGAGGGGCGAGGGTTGGCAGAAGCCTTGGGTTTGGGGGAGTGGCGCTGCTGGATTTTGGCTCGCAACTGCCGATTTTCCCTCTTTAAAGCCTTTATTTCCTCCAATAGCAGCCTTTCCACATCCAAAGGCACAGAGTCCTTTAGCTGAGTCAATGATTCCCCTGATTTCGGCTGTCCCCCTGCCAAAGCACTAGCAGAATCTTCAGTTTTCCTGACTCCCCTCTCCAATTCCCCCCTTTGCCGCCTTCTTCTCAGTTCTCTCTGAGAAGTGCTTCTGCTTCTTGTGCTAGAGTGGGTGAAAGACTCACTCCTGCCTCTAGAACTGGCAGTCCTAGGCGGGGAAAAGACTCCTTTTTGGACTTTATCCACGATATCCGCGATCAGAGTGGCTCGATAGGGCTGATTTAGGGGCGAAGTCGCCCTGTGCAGGGACTTTGGCCGTCCTGTGGACTTCTCCAGGTACAAAGTCTGCAGTTCTCTCTGTAACAACTCGATTTCCTCTCTCATTCTTCGGTTTTCAGCCTTCAATTCGCTGGTCCTTATTGCCATTTCAGTCCTTTTCCTGCCTTCTGTATTCGCTTAAGACTGAAAGGAAGGCCTGGCTATAGCTGTGTAGTAGCAGTATTTAAGCAGGAAAGAGGGGAGTAGAGCAGCGAAGTGGCGCAGCGGAAGCGCGCTGGGCCCATAACCCAGAGGTCGGTGGATCGAAACCACTCTTCGCTACTTTTTACCATTATTCCCCTTACCTCCTTCTTCCTTCCTCTATTCCCTGTGGAGTACTCTGGCGCTTTGATTCCTCTGTCGACTATCAGGAAGGACTACTGGGAATGTAGAAGGACTAATATGGACTCCAGTGCTGAAGAGAGTCAGCCGCTGAATCCTGAACAAGGTGCAGACAGTGAAGCTGTGCGGGGCAGAGCGGCTCCCGCCTCTGGCCCTGTGCAGTACCCTCCACTGCCTGTCTATGTGCCCCAAGGTGCTCCGATTGCCTACCAGCCCATGCCTATGCGACCCATGATGCAGCCCGCTGCCTCCCGCCCTGCCGCTCCTTCAATGCCCCGCAACCCTGTGACGATATGGACGAGAATGCCGCAGACCACTGTTTGTCCGTACTGCTCGCAGAACGTCACCACCACTTTAGTGTACAACCACTGTGGGTCGTCTCTGCCCTGGATAACCTGCCTCGGTCTATTCTGCTCCGGCTTTTGCCTGTGCTGCTGGGTGCCGTTCCTGTGTGAAAGCTGCAAGGACGTGATGCACCTTTGTCCACTGTGCAGAAGTCTGCTAGGGAGGAAGGGAATGATGTAGGTAGGTCTATGGCGAAATAAATGAAAGCCTTGCTCAGTGTCTGTCTGGCTGTGTCGGCTTTAGGCTTCGCAGATTTCCTGGCCCGTCTCCAGAGTGGGTTCAAAGCCGGTCTCTCTGAGTCCAACTTCTGCCTCGACGACCCTCACTCCTGCGGCAGCGACTTAAGTCTCCTGGCCTCTGCCGTGCGCCCCGCTCCTGCCCGGCACCTGCACCTCACTCTCAGCACTCTGGATATCACCATTCACGACATAGAGAACTTCTTCTCTGGGCTCATCGCAGGCCTGCAAGTCCCCGACGCCCCTGCCGATGCCTGTTCCACCGACTTCACTACGGCGAGTTACGCCTTCGCCCAGCTCCTCGCTGCCATTCTGAACGACTACAACACGCGTTCTTTCGACTTCCTGCAGGTAGTGAACGTGGGGTGTGCGTTCCTACCTGTCATTTACCTGCCCTATGAGTCGAACTGCAAGTTCAATGCGCTGCTCACTGCGCTGGAAAACACTACGTTCGAAACGTTGATAGTGAACTATGTGGGGAATAGTTGTGATATCAATGACGCAGTAGCGGATATAGTGGCCTGTTCGCAGAACTACCAGGACTGCGGCTTCGCTGTGGGCTCGATCGTGAGAGTGGAGATCAACTGGGCTATTTAGCTAGTAACTCTCAGGCCTTAGCAGCTTACCTGCTCTTGATCCACTTCACAATGATGTTGTGGCATGCAGGACATTCGCCGCCCAGGTCCTTGACACAGGCTCCACACACCACTCTGTGTCCGCACTCCAGCAGCACGACATCCACAGGCCTGGAAAAGCAGATTTTGCATAGTAAAGAGTCCACATTCTGGTTATCCTCAATACTGAGTATCTCTGAAAGGTTTTGCTGGCTCAGTTTGAGTCTTTCTTGCTGGCGTTGCTGTCGGTTGTAGTTCATCAACTCCACTAATATGTTAATATCCGCGCAAGGGATTCCTTTCTGCACGATTTCCTCCACCGCATCGAAGTCGAACCCTAGCGCCACCGCGTCTTCAATGAATCTGCGCTTGGCCTGCTGCAGCAACGCAGGCGTGTTGACCATATTGATAGGCGACGGAATAGTGACATGTCGGTTGGAGCTGAGCATAGGCTGGGCGGAAATAGTGCCTTGTCTCTGCAGAGACTCCAGCGTTTGGATTGTGTTTTTGGGCAGGCCGGGCTTGATGCCCTTCCCAACCATGTAGGAGAGGAGTTGCTCGGGGACCTCGAACAGGACCTGCTTGGCCAGTTCTTCGGTGTTGGTTTTGAAGTTGGAGAAGGGCACGAACTGCACAATGTCTCTTTCCATGAACTTATCCAGCTGTTTGGAGTACAGCGGGTTCTCATCCGCGTCCAACTCCCTCATCTTCGCAAAGTCCTCATCCCCCACGCCCACAATAATGACACTCAAAGGCAAAGAAGAAGCCACGACCAGTTCATGCGAAGTCGCTTCCATGTCATTCACATTCCCATCAGTAATAATCAGCAGTAGAAAGTACTGCTGCTGGTCCTGATTCACCTCTCTAGCGCCTGCTATCGCAGCTACCCGTCTGAGCAGGTGGGAAAGCACGGTGGGTCCGTGGAAGACCACTTCCTTGCAGGAGCGGCGGTAGGCCTCCACCACTTTGTCGATGCCTTTTACCTCTGGGTCGAAAATGTCTCCATTTAGGGCGAAGCAGTGGGAAACGATGTCGAAAAAGGGCGGTAACTTGGCTCCGAAGCCGAAAACTGGCACTCGCTTGTCACTGTCGTAGTATTGCAGGATGTCTCCCGCGGCTCGAATAGCAGTGATGTACTCGTTTTCCGACTCCGTGCCTTCCAAGTAGTGCAAAGAGTCCTTCAAGTCTGGAGTTCCGTTGGACCGTGTGAAATCCACTCCGATCACGAGCGAAATTTCGCAGCCTCCGAAGATGTAGTCGAGGAAAGACGCCTTTTCCGCGTAGATAAACTCAAGTAGGCCTACTCGAGCGATGGTCCTGTCCCCGCTCTTCACTGTGCCTTCGAATCGGATCCCTGTGAACTTCAAGTCTGCTAGAGTGAGGGAGTAACTCCCTAGCAACTGCGGCTCTTTCTTCTTTGCGCGAAAAAGCTCGAAGAGGACTAAACGCGTTTCGTTTCCGCGACAAAAGGCATTCACAGTGGTTTCGAAGGACTTCCAGGTCCACTCCGGGCCCACAATGGGCTCCGACTCATAGAAAGGAGTGAAGGTGTTTTCCTCCAGCGCTCTAGACAGACGAAAGAAGATCGGCACATACCGATAGGCTGTGATCATGCGGAAAGTGACTCTGAGCGTATGGTTGAGTCGACTCATTTCCTCGGAAGTGACAGTGATGGAGCCTTTCTCTCTGCGGTCACTGGGCTTGGACAGGGTCCTCGTGATGCTTTGAGTGGGCGAACACACAACTTCGTGGATGTTGAAGACGGCACTGCCAATTATGCTGTGGCGCACTAGCAGCGGCACTTCCGGCATGGAGCTAAAGTCGTACACGTCCATGCGAAACCGCTGTTTCTTCTCGAAGCAGTACTGCACTGCGAAGGAAGATATGAACTTGGGACTGGCTGTAGCGCGAATGACCTCGGTTCTGCCCTTTTCCAGCCAGCCGTCTCCAGTCTGCAGGTAGAACACTACCAGAGAGTCAGTGGCCACTCCGTCCGCTGTGGCTAAGTCAGTGCAGCGCACGTTGAGTTCCACCATTGAGACGAGGTCCATGTCTTCTGCTTTGGCGCGGATAGGCAGGTTGGCCACTTCTTCAATTTCTTCGTTGGCATGGGCGGCTGCAGCTAGGGTGGAGGGACGGACTACTTTGGCCTTTCCTGGAGAGCAGCCCATATGCAGATACTAGTTTACTACCAGATGCTTGCGACTCCCTATTGCAGCGAGGAAGGCTAGGAGCTGCCACCTTTCATCTGCCTTAGATGGAAAGCAGCTCCCTGAGTACATTTCTATGTAGGTCTCATTACCTGTTTTCATACATAATAGGACCGTTTGCAGCAATTCATTCCCGCTTTTCTGCGAAATAGTAGGAATATGTCCTAAAAGTGGAGAATTCGACCTACTGATAGGCCTAAAAGAGCTAGAAACTGCAGCTTTCACAGGTCTCTTTGCTCTGGAGGCTTATACTCCATCCCAAACAGCCTGAAAATGTCCTCCTCCGTAAAGCAAACCGGCGAATTGCGCCCATGATAAGTCTCTCCATGGTCCCTAATAGTGGGGTAAAACCCTCCATCTGTCAATTTAAACCCTTTATTCTTCGCAAACAGCCGTATACTGCGGTTAAAATCAGCAGAGCCTGTAAAGTGCAGCAGCGCCCACGCAAACACCTGTCTAGGGTATATCTTAATGTCCAAACGACGGTGTTTCCCTGCTGGCAGCCGCACTACGCCCGCAAACATGTCATGGGAGTGCCTTTTGCCCTGGTCGAAGTGCTCAGATAGCTGCAATTTGTGTGTAATTAGGCCGCTTTCAGTCAATTTCTGCACTAGATCGTTCAGAAATCCGGGGCTTGGCTGCAGGTCTTCGAAGGACATTAGGATGTCTGCGTCTCCGCAGTAGTCTCTGCCCCGACGATAGGAGCCGCAGGGCACTATAGTGAGGTTTCGGGACCCCGCTAAGGCCTGGGCTGCCGTTTGGACCAGGTCGCATATGGACTTTACCTCGTGTCTCGCCATTTTCTCAGTGAATTCCGAGTATAGTTGCAAGCCTACTAGTTGGGACTGAGAGAAGAAGGGAGGCGGGTGGGCCTGCAGGTCTGCAATTGTCCGGTACCCCAGTTTGTATATGGTATCCGCGGTACTGGCACCCACGCCCCATATGGAGCTGAAGTCCTTAAGAGCCTTCAAATACCCCATTTCCTCCATCGCTTTTACCCGCTTTACTGTCCCAGTCGCTAGAATTTCCCCTATTTTCCCTATCGTTTTTTCCCCAAATCGATACATTCCTCTAACCTGCTCCGCAGAAGTCACCTTCTCAGGGTGCGCTTTGAGTCGCAACACTGCATCTCGATAGGCGAAAAAGCGTCCTTTGTCCCTGAGCACTTCATAGTTCCGCATGAGTTCTTCGAACACTGAAGTAATGTGTTGATTCAGGTTGGCGTGAGGCAGGGAGTGGAAGTGGTGTTTGCGGAGTTCCCAGTGAGTGTCGGGAGGGACAGGAGTGAGGTCTTGCCTAGGGATAAAGCGGCTTTCTGCAGTGGGGAGTAGGGAAGGAGGAGTGCTCAGGGGAGCGGGAAGTTCCGTTTGATCGAAGGCTGTATCAGAGTGACTAGGGGTAGGCTTCAGCTTCTTTACAGGACTATGGGAGCCTTCTAAGTCCCTGCACTGCCAGCGGTACTTCTCCACCTCTAACAGCTGCTGGAAGCGCACACAGTCCACGGCCCAGTCACACCCCACCACCCTCAACTCTTGCAAAGCGGCTGGAGAAGTACTGAGCACTGCCACTAACTTGGCCTCCTGGGCTTCCTTGGGGACAATTATGTGAGTGAAGGCAAACACAGGGGCCGGCTGGCCTTGCTGTAGGAGAGCTGTTCCGCCCGCTTGGTTGATATTCTTGTGAATTATCTGCGCGCTGGTCTTTGAAAAGCCGTTAAATCCCGCCACAATAAGCGCATTCACGCCATCAAACAGTCTTCGACCCTCCACCATTAAGATTATTCCCATTGGCAATTGCATAGAGGTGGTTTTAATAGGCGGTTTAGACCTAGCTAACTACCAGTCGATGAAAGGGTCATCTGAAGATCTGACTGCGGGCGACTCCGAGTCTGAGTCTGGGTAATTGGAGAAGTTGGACGTGTCCCCTGCATTGCGCACAGTCGGCCGGTACGAAGGGGGCAGTTCCTTGCTGAGCAGTCGAGTCCAGTCCATGCCGTTGAACCAGCGGTGGTTCTTGATGTCGGCTGGGCCGCCCCTCAGGTTGCCGTAGCGCTTGGAAAGGTCAGCTACGAGGAGGTGCTTCACGAGACTTTTGGCGTTCCGGTCGAAGTTGCGTGGAAACTTGATCTTCCCTTTGAGGATTTTCTGGTAGATGGACATTGGGTCCTCGTCTGAAAAGGGGTCAATCCCCGCCAGCATCTCATAGATAATGATGCCCAGAGTCCACCAGTCCACAGGCTTGCCATGGCCCTTATTGAGCAGTATTTCAGGCGCCAGGTACTCAGGCGTCCCACACAGAGTGTACGTCCGGCTCTCCACCGTCTTCGCGAACCCGAAATCCGTCAATCTCAGGTAACCGTCTCCTGCGATTAGAAGGTTTTCAGGCTTGAGGTCGCGGTAGATGATATTGCGGCCGTGGAGATACTCGAATATAGAGGTGATTTGGGCTGCGTAGAAGCGGGCGTGGTCGCTGTCTAGCTTGCCGATGCCGCGCAGGTAGGTGAACAGTTCTCCGCCTGGAACGTACTCGAGGATGAGGTAGAGGTAGCGACTGTCTTGGGTGTAGCCTTTCATGTTGACTACGAAGGGGTGGCTGATTTGCCTCAGAATCGTGAGTTCAGACATGACATGGTCCACCTGCTTGAGTCGCAGGATCTCAGCCTTTTTCAAGATTTTGAGCGCAAAGAACAGTCCTGTGGCCTTTTCCTTGCCCAGCCTCACTCTTCCAAACGAGCCTAGCTAGGCCTCACCAGTGCCCAGAGTCTGTAGCACCTCGAAGTTGCTCAGGCTCAGCTTTTGAGCCATTCTTTTATGATTGAGTAGCCACTATCAGTTCGCACTGTATCAAATGGACGGTTACATAGGCTGTCTGGAGATGAGAGAAAGGAAGCGGATAAAGCAGCAAACCGCCCAAACGTTGGCATTGTATGAGCAACTTTAGACCTATATGGCTATAATCGTGCCTTTTTCACTATTGTCTGCTATCGCTCTCTGTCTTAGCCCGTTATTTGCACTGACTAGCACTCCCAGTGCCTGTGCCAAGCTTCAACACATCTTCTCCCTATTAAATTCACCACCAATGATCGAAACCCAAGTCAAGCGCTCTCGTCTCGGCCTCCTCGCCCAGGTGCTAGCCTGCGTCCTGCAGTTCCTTTCCGTGGCCCTCACAGTGGCCTCTCTCGAAGCCAGCGAGTGGAGTGCCTTCCATAACGCTGGCAAGGACTACGTCTTCAGTCTACAGAAGTGTGTGACTTGCCCTAGAGAGTATGACTCCTACTCCCCAGGGTGCTTTGCGAAGCTGGGCTGCAACATAGGGTCGGATGCCTGTGACTCAGGCACAAGTTTGGAATCCGCAGGCCGAATGTACCACTTTTCAGCGATTTCCAGCATCATGTTGGGCGTGATGATGCTGGAAAGACTGGTATACCAACTCTTCCGCAAGGACTACGGCCACCCCATAATGCTGTACATCTGTGCAGCATTGTCTCCACTGTCCCTGTTGATTGCGGTGGCTTCCTGGTTCGCATACACGCACGCGAAGTTCGGAGAGACTTGTGACGACGGGTCTTGCGTCACTGCTCTGTATGGGGCGCAAGTAGCCATTACAGCGCTTGCGTTCGGCTTTCTGGCGCTGCCACTGATCCTGCTAGTTACGATCTACAGAGACAAGTCGCTGGATGTGGGTGTGAAGCCTATCGGCACTGGGACTATCGTGGGAATCAGCTATCGCCAGTGGCTACTGGCGAAAATAACCCCTGTGCTGTTGCTGGGCTTGGCCTTCAATGGGGCTTCCTGGGGCCTGCCCTGGATTCGCTACGAGACGATGGACAGCCACAAGGGCAACTTGTATGGCGTGGACCGCTACTTAGCAGGAACAGACGTGTTTTACAACTGCATCGCTGGCCCTGCCTGTTCCTCCATCCGCAACCGACCCTTAGACCGCAGGAACTGCGCAGCCTTCTCCAAACTAGTCAGCGGCAGCGACGCTTACCGTGGTCTCGAGTACTCCGTGCTGCTCCTCACCATCCTGTGGATCGAAGCCATCGTCTACTTCGCCATGAAGCGAGAGTTCGGAATTCCCCTTCTCAACTATGTGTGGCCGCTGCTAGCCACAGTGCTGCACATTGCAGGCGTCATGTCGTGGTTCTTTGTCTCGGGGTCTAGCTTTGGGGCGGACTGCACAGTGCATAGTGGGGATGAGGACATCAACTTCTGTGCGGAAGAGGGGTCCAGCTTCGCTATGTGGCAAATGATTTGCTACTTCTTTGGCAGTATCTTCTATGTGCTGATTTACCACAGAAGGAGGGATGGGGTGGAGGGCGGGGAGGAAGTGGCGGGCACTACAGGCGCCAAGAAGCTGCAAGACATGGACTTCTACGATGAAAAGCGCAAGCCGAAGGACCCCGACTCCGAACAAAACGAGACTTTGAACGAAAGCAAGGGCGAGCCCTTCATGACGAAACTATCGAAAGTGATAACTCTCTCCCGCCCCACTACCACCGAAACAGACCTGCCCCAAGCCCGCACCCTGGAAACCGCCGAGTCCAAAGTCATCTGCGCATACTGCGACGAAGAGTACTTTTCACATAGGACTGAAAAGCCCAAGGCAGTGAAGGCCTCCTGTGGCCATACGTTCCATGGAGCCTGTATGGAGCAGGTGAAGCGCGAGAAGAACAAGTGTCCGGAGTGCAGAGTGCCCATTGTGGTGCAGGGATGGTAGTAAGCTTCTCGCTTTCAAATGCAGTATAGGATATGGCAGGTCTGGAGAGGGCGCTCGAGAGGTACAAACGGCTGAAAGCGGAGACATACAGGGAAAGCGAGGTGAGAACCACTGGGCAGATAGTACTTTGCCAGCAACTCGAGAAAGCGGAAAGACACATTGTAGCATTGGAGGACCGACTGGAGCTAATGGCTCAAAGCATTTCCGGCCTGCAGGAAGCTTCAAATCGACAAGCAGCGGAAATCGTCCAAGTTAAAGCCAAGCCCAACAGCGATTTCCCCCAAAGACTTAAAAAGCTGGAAGAGGAGCTGTTCGCCGGGCCTGAAAGCAACAGTATTTCAGGGGTCAGACGGAGATTAAGGGATTTGGAGTCAATGTGCGACTTGGAAGTTCTGCATAGCGACTTGAAACGCTATAGTGAACTAGCCGGGGAGCTGGATTCTGCACTCAAACACAGCGAAAAGACCCTACTTGTAAGCGACTAGACAGGCCTACTCGAACGCTCGCTGTGAAAGTCTGGAAAGCACTCTCACTTCCTTCCAATCGAAGTGGGAAACGGCCCTCAGCGACTCTTCCACCTCCCTCTCCATCGCTGTCAAGTCGCTGGAAAAGCGACTCAACGAAGTCCAGGCTGCCAAGGAAGGCAGAGCAATGGCGCTCCACCTGACTGCACAGAAAGAACCCACTTTCGACCTGGGACTCGTTGAGTTAGTGTATGAAACGGAGAAGAATATTGCCAGAATGAAGGCAGAAATTGCGGATTTGACCAGTGAAAGTGTGGTAAAAACGGAAGAATTGAAGAGTATTAAACGGTTTACTTTGGATACAAAGGAAATGTGTGTGGGGATTATTGAATCACTGGAAAATAAACTGCAGAAACTCCAAATGTCGGCAGGAAATAGCCTGAAAATTAGGGAAAAACCGCTTTCGAGCACTGCAAAGGCCGAAAATCTGTCCCTAGAAACCCATTTGAAGGGCGATTTATCCTATTTAAATGAGTTGGTAAGGAAAAATATCGAAGACCAACAGACTATAAATGACTCTTTTCTGGATTTAAGCAAGAGAATTGGCTATTTAGAGCGAAAAACGAGTTTTTCTTCGCCCTTAAGTATGTTTAAAGAGCAAAGAGACCACAGTTTGAGCGAATTACGTGAAAAAGTGGCAGAAATGAGGTCGAATTCGTCCCTTCGCGAGAGAATTTTGAGTGTTTCTTACGAAGAACCGAAGATGCAAAGGTCAAATTTAGCAGAAATTCCCGCAGATCGCTCAAAATCGAGCATTTCCTCAGCCAAACCGCCCAAAAGCCACAGCAAACTGCCCATTTCCGCCCCAACAAAGCCTAAATCCAGAGAAAAGCAGCAAACTGGACGCAAGAAGGAGCGCAGAAGTCGAGGGAAGTGTGAGCATAGCACTAATCTCAGTGGTTAGACTTGGCTAGCATGCCCTGCAGCACGCCTTCATGCGACTCCTGGACTCCTGCGACCTTCCTGTAGTGGGTTTCCCCTGGTGCGCCCACTATCGCTTGGTGGTTTCCGCAGGAACAGCAGTTTGCATCTGCCTCAGTAGCTGCGAAGAGGGTCTTGACTTCCTGTGTGAGTGGGATGGTGTCCTCGTTGCACTTGCAGCACTCCAGTTGCGGTGCACAGTGTGGATTTTCACACACCAGTTCACACTTCGGCTTGGGACACTGCGGCTTGTGGCACTGCCAGGAACACGCTATTTCCTCACAAATCACTTGACACTCCGGAGCAGGCGCTTTGCAGTGAGTCACACAGTCCGGCTCCTCACAGTCCGCAAAGCACTTCGGACAGTCAGAGGAAACGCAGGGCTCTTCCGGACACTTGATTTGACAGTGCGGCTTGGCACAGCGCACGTCGCAGAGAGCGCTGTTAGGGGCTGTGCAGGAGGAGTGGCAGGCTGGGGGTTCGCAGATAGGCAGACACAGAGCGGGACACTGAGGACTGTCGCACTGCCAGGAACACTTAGGGAGGCAGTCCTGGGCAGAGGTCAACGTTAGGATGTACCAAAAGAACATTTTTACAAACAGCCGTTAGACCGGAAATCAGACAAAGGGCCGACTCTTTGGCTCAGGACCTGTATAATGAACTGTTGGAACAGCCGATTACGGCTGATTTCTTAGGGAAACGATAACGAATAGAGAGATGTGTATGGGAAATTTGGGACTATCAAAGTGGAAAAAGCAGAGAAATGCGCAATTGGACCGATTATATATATCCTTACAAGTAGCCTTTTGGGACCGATGCACAGTGCAAACACCACTCAAATAGCCCAATAGTAGGACTAAATATACAGATTTCTCACTTTGTCCTAGAAGCCTCATAATGGCAGCTGTCATTTTGACACTTCTGCTCCCTTTCGCTGCCTGCGACCCACTGAAGTGGACAGACCGAGCCTCGGGCGCAATCTTCGACTGGTCCTCTCTCCAGCGTCCCCCAGAGTGAGTTCCCTGTAGCTCCCCGTACCAAGTCTCCGCCCCCAACAGTGACTCCACCATCACCACTCTTTACCAATTCAACCTCGGCCAAAACCTGCTCAAAGGCTGCTTGGCGTACTGTTCACTCAGCGAGCCAGTGACTGCAGTGGAGAAACTGCTCTTTCTCGACGATACTTTTGAAGAATGCGCTGTAATCGGCAGACATGAGATGTGGGATGCGCGGCTAATCGACCCTAAAGAGTCAGGAAAAGGCGTGATTGTGACTTATACAGGGGGCAGAATGTGTTCTTCCCTCACCGAAGACTTCATTAACGCCCGCAAGCAGATTTCCTTGCAGCTCAACTGCGCACACACGCAGGAAAGCACCTTCCATCTAGTGGACAGCAAGAACGAGTACGACGTATTGGAGTGCCATGCTTATTTGGAAATAGACACTCCCGCAGGCTGTCCAGTGGGCTACGAGGTGCGAATGGGCAGGAAAGGACTGATTATGATACTGTGAGCACTAGACAGAGTGGGGGTGATGCTGGGCTTTTACTGCGGAGTGGCGTGGCTCATCAACTTGGAGGACAAGGAAAACTGCTGGGAGGCAATGCCGCACAAAGACTGGGTGGGCAGGAAAGGAGCCCTGTGCTGGGGCAAGGCAGCGGGCCTTCTTCGCTCTCTGCCACTCAGTCGCAACTCCTCCAGCTACGATAGCTTATAAGCTTTAAATGGGTGGTGCCAACTCCCAGCCCAGCTACCGCGACCTCCAGGCCCACCTCAGCTTCACCAACTCAGTCAATAACGCTTATTTCCACGAGCTTAAACTGATGAACTCCTCCGACCGCAACCAGCTCTTGAATGCTCTCCGCAACAAGTGCGAAACAATTTATCCAGTCGCTGAGGAGTACATTGCCTCGTTGAATGGACAGATAGGTAGAGCCGAGGAAAGACTGGGTAGTCTGGGGGAGGAAGTAGGAGTGAAGTTAGTCATGGAGGTGCGGAAGGGCATTGAAATCCTTCCCTTTGGCTTACAGGCCTGTAAGGGAGTGTATGTGAAGGTGCAGGTCGCTCCCGCTAATCTTGAGTTCCAGACGAGGCTGGCGGAGCCGTATATCCCCAAATGGTACCATGTGGCTTACCTTACTTACAGTCCTCCCCAAGACGTCCTAAACGCCCTCTTGACCATTTACTCCGTAGACCTCCGAAACCAAGAAGTGGCCATCGCCTCCTGCGAAATGGACCTGCGGGAAGCCATCGACACCACTCAAACTCGCTGGCACGCCTTCAAGTGGCTCTGGTCCTACGGGGACCAGTCCGTCATCCCTCAGGTCGAAATCCGCTATTGGAACCTCAAAAGCATGCAGGCGTTTTGGGAGAACTACCAAGCCTCGGCAATGACGGAGTTGGAGGAAATCCAGGGAGCGTATGAGCGGAGTATGGCCGCTAGTCTGCCTTTTGCCGAGGCTGTTAGTAGCTCTAGCTAGACGCGCCAATCGGATATAAAAGGGGCTGTTATGCAGTCCGGTCACTCCCAATGGTACTCTCCACCCAGGCCTCTGCTACCGCCGGAACTGGTCCTGGAAGTGGCCCAGTACTTGGGCTTGATGGACATAGTCAGCAGACTGGGGACTGTGTGCAAGGACTGGAGACGGGCGGTGAGCGGCTTTGAAGGGCGCTGTCACAAGTACTTTTCCAGCTTCTGTAGTGGGCGGTTTGCTGTAGCAGATGTGGTCGCATTGGCAAAGCTGGCAGACCAGAGGTACAAAGAAGTCCTGGAAAAGCTGGAATTGACCACTATCGCAGCAGTGAAGCGGTTTTGCAAAGTCACCCGCTTCTACATTGAACTTTCCAACACCGATATTCCCACGTACCGAATTCTTCGCTTGAAACACACCTCTCGTCATGGAGAACTGAGCATTTCCGCAGGCGCCCTCGCAGCCCTGTGCCAGCGCAGCCAAATGTCTCTGCAGGAGCTGCAGTTGCAGAACTGTCCGAACTGGGACCTTCCCTTGGTTTCGGCCATTGCTGGGTGCACCTCACTTCACACCCTCAACTTGTCCTACAGTGGTGCCAACGACGAGGTCATAGAGGCTTTAAGCCGCTTGAAGGCCGGAATTAAGCGACTGGTACTGAAAGGACTGGATCGGTTGACGAGCAAGTCAGTGAATTTGCTGGGCGAGCTTAGGGGAGTGAGGGAATTGGACCTAAGTCTGAGTTTCCCCAACCTGCAACTGCCCAATTTACACCCCCTCTGCTCCTTGTCTCTAACCCACCTCCTTATTGAAGGTCTCAGTATCGACCCGAGGGACTTCCCCTCTATTTGCCAACTCACAAGCCTTCGAGTGCTTTCTTTGAGGAAAGTGGCAGGCTTGAAGCCACTTGCCTTTATGCAACTACGAAAGTCACTGAAATTCCTCGAGAAACTTAACATCAAGGAATGCTTTCAGCTCTCGGAGGCTACTTTGCATGAAACAGTTACCAATTATTGGCCCCATTTGCAGGTGTTAGCGGGGGCAGACCTACCAACTGAGCTGCAAGACCTGCTTTCCCAGCGCTTTCTCCATAACTAATGGTCTTATTAGAGGTCTTCTTTCCTGACTTCCTCTGGGATTTCCTCGGGAATGTCCTCTGTGGGCGTAGGCTCGTCTAGACTTTCCTGCTCCACGTTTTCTTCCTGCTTTCCGGACTCTTCGTCGTCATCCAGCTCCACTTCAGGTGTAAAGATGGGCTCTGAAGCCGGAACGTCAAGTTTCGTCCTGATAATGCGCTGCAGTCGCTGTCCGAACTCCACATCCTCCTTCAGTGAAAAGCCCGAGTTGAGCAGAGCAGTTTGGTACAAAAGCATCGCGTAGTCCTTCAGCTTCTGTGAGTCAGGGTCCTCCTCCACCTTTTCCAACATCTTCTTGATCATCGGGTGGCTGGGGTTGACTTCCAAGTGCTTCTTCGCAGCCATGTGTTCAGGGAACTTGGCGGTATTGGCGTAAGCCTGGGACCTGGAAATGCGCTCCATGTTGGCGGTGTAGCCGTGCTCTCCTGTGCTTACGAGGACTGGGTCGGCTACCAGTCGTTTGGACACGGTGACCTTGTCCACTTCCTTCTCCAGCAGAGACTTCCACCAGCTGGTGAGTGGCTTGTAGAGTTCTTTGAACTTGTTCAGCTTCTTCTTGTCCTTTTCTGACTCGTTGCCCAGGTCTAGCTCGCCCTTCGTGACGTTCTTTAGCTTCTTTTTGTCGTAGTCTTCCAAGTAGCTGAATGAGTACTCCTCCAAAGCGTCGTCCAGCACGATGACCTCGAACTCCAGCTGCTTGAGCTTCTGTATGTGGGGCGAACTGAGCAGCGCTTCCTTCGACTCTCCGCCAATGTAGTAAATGTGCTCCTGAGTTTCCGGCATCCTGCCAATATACTCGTCGAAAGAAGTGAGCGTTTCCTGACTCTTGGTGGTGTAGAAGCGCAGCAACTTGGCGAGTCTGTTCCTATTGTTGGAGTCCTCAATGATGCCCAGCTTTATGTTCTTCCCGAAGTCCTTCCAGAAGTCATTGTACCTTTCCTTGCCCTTCGCCCGGTTCCACAACTGCACCACTCGCCTTTTCTCCTGCAAGGCCTTCTTTTCATTCTCATCAGTCACAGCGTTCACCTCTTCTTCAGAGATATCAGGGTACTCCAGCTCCTCCTTGCCCTCGGCCAGGCTCGCAAGCACGTCCAGCACCTTCTTCACTGCCTTTTTGCTGATCATTTGGATGATCCGCTGGTGCTGCAGCGACTCGCGGGAGACGTTCAAAGGCATGTCGTCAGAGTGGACCACTCCTCTGAGGAAGTTGAGGTATTTGGGCATCAAGTTTTCGTACTCCTCTGAAATCAGTACTCTGCGCACATACACGCGAATGCCTGACTTCTTCTGGTAGTAGTTCTCGAACAAGTCAGTGGGTGGGTTTTGTGGGAAGAAGATGATGGCTTTGAACTCGATTTCGCCTTCGCCGGAGAAGTGGGTGAAGTAGAGTGGCTCGGACCCGTCCTTGTTGACGGTTTTGAAGAGGGAGCAGTAGTCTTCGAGGCTGTTTTCCTTCTTGTCGTTCAGCCAAATGGCCTTTTGGGCGTTGATTCTCTCCCACTCGGGGACGGACTTTTTGACTTTCTTGGTCCAGCCGCCTTCTGGCTCTGGGATTTCAGTCTCTTCCTCGGAAGTAACTTCTGGCTGCTCTTCAGCGGGCTTTTCCTCTCCCTCACTAGGCTTTTCCTCCCCCTCACTAGGCTTTTCCTCCCCCTCACTATGCGCTGCTTCCTCAGCCGCCTTCTGCTTAGCCTCCGCCCGTTCCTTTCTCTTCTTCTCCTTTGCCTCCTCCACTTCCTCGGGCGACATGGGTTCGTCCACTTCCCGCTCCCTCATGACCTTCAAGTAGATAGGGTAGTCTACGAACTCGGAGTACTTCTTGATGATTTCCTTGATTTTGTCCGTTTCCAGGAACTCCTCGGCGTCTTGCTTGAGGTGCAGAGTCACTGTGGTGCCGCGCTCTAAGGCTGCACGGGGGTCTTTGGCTACTGCGAAGGAGTGGCCGGCTTGAGAGGTCCACAGGTACTGTTCGTCTTCTTCGTGCTTGCTGGCCACAATGACCTTGTCAGAAACGAGGAAAGAGCTGTAAAAGCCCACTCCGAACTGTCCAATGAGGTTCATACTGGCGCCAGACGCAATCGCCTCAATGAACTGCGTAGTGCCGGACTTCGCCACCGTGCCCAGCTTCTCTATCAGGTCCTTTTTGGTCATTCCCACGCCTTTGTCGGAGATGGACAGAGTCTTCGCCTCTGTGTCGACTTCCACCCTTATTTCTAAGTCACTGGTGGAGATTTCAGGGTGTTGCAGGGCGATAAAGCGCAGTTTGTCCATCGCATCGGACGAGTTCGATATCAGCTCGCGCAGAAAGACTTCTTTGTTGAGGTAGAGCGAGTTGATAATGATGTCCAGGAGATTGGCCACTTCCGCTTGGAATTCGAACTTCTCCGCAGTCTTCTCGAGACTTTCGTACTGGTCGCGAGTGAAGCCGTCGATTAGGTCTTCTTGGGCGAAGACGCTGAGTAGCAGCAGGAGAACGAGGGACCGTGACATCAAAGACACGTGTTTATTAGGGAATGAATATGGAGGCTGGACGAGTCCGGGTACGGCCTGGCCCCTTGCAAGTGGGTCTAAAGGCGCCTATCCTGCACACTAAAGCAGTGGCAGAATAGAGCCTTCGCTGTGCACTCCAGAAACTTCGTATAGACTCTCATTAGTTGGGAGTACTACCTGTCCTTTCTATATAGTCCATAACTCAGCCCTTCTCTATTGTGAGTGGCATTCACTGTAGCTGGGCAAGCAGCGACACAGACCTTTCTAGTAGTCCTCAAGCCTAGGTTAGCTCTGGTTCAATCCCTTTATTGTCGCTTTTCGGGATTTAAAGCTGCGAGTTGGAGCTAAACCCAGGGTGCAAGCACCAACTGACCAGGTTAATACAGTACACACTGATTTTATGCGATTCCTGCAGCCCCTAGTAGTATAAATTAGAAAAAGGTCGATATTGTTTCTGGGAAAAGCCCAATGCTTCTCTTTCTAAGCTATTTGTCTGGCAGGAACAGAGTTTCCTGACTTCTGCTACTTTCACCTATTTACGACTGCCGATTCAGAAGTGAATCAGCAACATTAGGGCGAAGGAACAGAGACTAAACGCCTTATTTCCTACATGCACAGAAGAACTGTTGTCGTAAGCCGCCTTATATTAAGGACGAAGAACTGAGCGAATTGAGGGAAATGACTTGAGTGTAACCGACAGTCTCTTTAGTGGACACCAATTTTACTACTAAATGAACTTTAGGATGCTTTTGGTGTCGGTGACTGCAGCTTGTCCTCCCTAATCCTGTCCCGAGCCTTGGTAAAGTCCACACAGCGCTCCAGCGATACTTGCGACCTTCAGTGCATGACACTACCCTGCTGCTTCGACTCTGTGCCGCAGCAGTAATCTCCTTGCCTGCAGCCTACCAGGCCCACTGCCGCGCTTCCCTGCTAGAGAACGGCACATGCGATGCAGGTGAGTGCTAGACAGAGTGCAACTCTCAGGAGTGTGCCTGGGACTATGGAGACTGCAGCAACTGTGCTCAGGGATGTAAGTAGGCTGTGAGACTATGTTAGGGAATGGGGTGTGTCAGTCTGTGGGCAACTGGGCGGAATGCGGGTATGACTCTAGAGACAGTCAAACAGGCCTCTCCTCTAAAGCTATAAGTCTCCCCACCTTCCCACTACCCTTGCTTAAGGTAGGACTGTATTGGATAGGGCTTTGAGTATAAGGAATGCCATAGACGTTTTCAGATCGCCTCACAAGACGTGCACATGGTCACTTTAGCG
>Ga0247837_1001297_pt1 | contig 52735 bp, 44 predicted proteins | sample LaCtaG_2_FD_187115 | JGI IMG/M metagenome (GOLD analysis project Ga0247837, IMG submission 187115) | Freshwater microbial communities from meromictic Lake La Cruz, Castile-La Mancha, Spain - LaCruzMarch2015_14.5m | ecosystem: Environmental > Aquatic > Freshwater > Lake | place: Spain: Castile-La... | reverse complement strand
AAATGAAAAACCAAGCACCACGTCGTAAGTTTCTGAAAGGTGCTGCTGTTGGTGGCGCCGGTGCAGCTGCCCTTAGCTTCCCAATGATTTCTAAATCGCAAGGCGTACAAAATTTACGCTTCCAGTCAACCTGGCCTGCGAAAGACATCTTCCACGAATACGCTGTAGATTTCGCTACAAAGGTCAATGACATGACCGGCGGCGAAATGAAAATTGAAGTATTGCCAGCCGGCGCGGTTGTTCCTGCTTTCGGATTACTCGATGCCGTTTCCAAAGGTACTTTGGACGGTGGCCATGGCGTGGTGGTATATCACTACGGTAAGAATGCTGCCTTGGCATTGTGGGGATCAGGCCCATCCTTCGGTATGGACGCTAACATGCTCCTCTCCTGGCACAAGTACGGCGGCGGCGCTGCACTGTTAGATGAGCTCTACAAGGTAGTTAATGCCAACGTGAAGTCCTATGTATATGGCCCAATGCCATCACAGCCACTCGGTTGGTTCAAAAAGCCAATCGCTAAAGTAGAAGATCTGAAAGGCCTGAAGTACCGTACCGTTGGTATTTCGATTGACATGTTTACTGCCATGGGCGTTTCTGTAAACGCACTGCCAGGCGGCGAAATTATCCCTGCGATGGATCGTGGCCTGCTTGATGCAGCTGAATTCAACAACGCCTCTTCCGATCGTCAATTGGGCTTCCCAGACGTATCGAAAGTATGTATGTTGCAAAGCTACCACCAGAATGCAGAGCAGTTTGAAATTCTGTTCAACGGCACCAAGTACAACGCATTGTCACCAAAACTCCGTGCGATTTTGGATAACTGCGTCGAGGCAGCTTCTGCTGACATGTCCTGGAAGGCGATTGATCGCTACTCCAAGGCCTACGATGAAATGCAAAAGACCCAAGGCGTCAAGTTCTACAAAACGCCAGACAGCATTTTGCGTAACCAGCTCAAAGTATTCGATGAGGTTGTTGCCAAGAAATCCGCTGAAAACCCACTCTTTAAGAAGATTGTTGACTCGCAAAGAGCGTTTGCCCAGCGTGCTGTGAAGTGGGACTTGGATACCAATACTCCACGTCGCATGGCTTTTGATCACTATTTCCCATCTGGCGCTAAAAAGGCCTAATTGAGGAATATTTCATAAGCTTTAGGTTTATTTCAGAAATATGGCATAAGTTTTAGGCTTAGCTTAAAATAGCGCCCAGTAGCAATATGGGGTGGTTGCGAAGGTAACCACCCCATTTTTTATGGTTTAAACACCTGGAGTCTCCAAAGTGCAAAAATTATTCTTAACGGTAGATCGCCTATCTACCTTCATCGGCCAGTTTTTTTCCTGGCTGGTTGTTGGCTTAACCGCCTTAATTGGCTATGAAGTGTTTAGCCGCTATGTCTTAAATAGTCCGCATGCATGGGCGTTTGACGCCATGATCATGATGTACGGCACCATGTTCATGATGGCTGGCGCGTATACCCTGTCCAAAAATGGCCACGTTCGCGGCGACATTCTCTACGGCTTTTTAAAGCCCCGCACTCAGGCGATTTTTGACCTCATTTTGTACGTCATCTTCTTTATTCCAGGCGTGATTGCCTTGGCCTATGCCGGCTACGGATTTGCTGAAGATTCCTGGCGCATCTTGGAACACTCGTCGATTACAGCGGATGGTCCTCCTCTGTACCCTTTTAAAACCATCATTCCTTTAGCGGGCGTTATTTTGCTCTTTCAGGGTATCGTTGAAATCTTTCGCTGCGTGGTCTGCATTCAACAAGGTGAATGGCCTTCCCGCGAGCAAGACGTGGAAGAGGTCGATGTCGATGCACTGAAGGCAATGGTTGGCCTAGACAAGGAGAAAACCAATGCGTAAGGAACTATTATTCGGCTTCATCATCATGGCATTGGTGGTGCTTTCAACGATTATCCTGCTACCTTGGGGCAATATTGAGAGTGGCCATATGGGCCTGCTCATGCTCTCCCTTGTTGTCGTAGCAATCATGCTGGGCTTCCCTACCGCTTTTACCCTAATGGGTATGGGCATGATCTTTACCTTCATTGCGTATAGCTTTTCAGATCCCTCTTTAGCGCTCAACAACACCTTATCTTTGATGGTGCAGCGGGCGTACGCGGTCATGACCAACGATGTGTTGATCTCGATTCCCTTGTTTGTGTTCATGGGCTATCTGGTGGAGCGTGCCAACTTAATTGAAAAGCTGTTCCGCTCATTGCATTTGGCCTTGGTGCGCGTTCCTGGCTCCTTGGCCGTTGCCACCATCGTTACTTGCGCTATCTTTGCGACCGCAACCGGCATTGTGGGTGCTGTGGTCACACTGATGGGCCTCTTGGCCTTTCCGGCCATGCTCAAGGCAGGCTATGACACCCGCGTATCCGCAGGCTGTATTACTGCCGGCGGTTGTTTGGGTATTTTGATTCCACCTTCGGTACTACTGATTGTCTATGGCGCAACCGCAGGCGTATCAGTGGTTCAGCTTTATGCTGGCGCATTTTTCCCCGGAATTATGCTGGCTGGTTTGTACATCGGTTACGTTATTATTTTGGCTAAATTTAAGCCCAAGTTGATGCCACCGCTATCGCTGGAAGAGCGCAAAGTTCCCTTGCCGATGAGCTATACCGAGCTTGGCGAAAAAATTAGTCAGAAAGTGATTCCAGCCATTTTGATTGGCCTCAAAGGCAAACGTAATTTGCATGTACGCCCCGCCGAATTACTTCAATCTCTGATGATTGCGTTATTGCCACTCTTGGTTTTTGCGATCTTTACAGGCTCCATTTACAAGGTGGTCACTGCGCCCGTGGGTGCTATTGACAGTATGGAAGTGATGCAAATGGGCGACGCTGGTAGTGGCGCTGCTGAAGAAGAGTCAAGCAGCGGCCTGTCCTTACCTCCTGGTGCAGAAAAGACCGATAACGGTGGTTTGTCATTGCCCCCTGGCGCAGAAGAAGACAAGGCAGCGGCAGCTCCGGTCATGAGCGCGGATGAAGCTAAAGCAGCGGAAGCAGCGGCTGCGGCTGCGGCAGCAAAAGCGCTCGAGCCGCGCGATGCGCCTACCTGGTTCTGGGTAATGACCGCAATCTTTGCCGCCATGCTGGCCATTTATTATTTGCTTCTGACTTGGGTGCGTTTGGAGATCTTCAAGATGCTCTTGGGCTCCTTCTTCCCATTAGCCGTATTGATTTTGTTTGTACTCGGTTCGATTGTGTTTGGTCTCGCCACACCAACCGAAGCGGCAGCGATTGGGGCAATTGGCGGTGTCATCTTGGCGGCCGCCTACAAGCAGCTCAATATGCGCGTGATTCGGGAGTCAGTCTTCTTAACAGCCAAAACTGGAGCAATGGTTTGCTGGCTGTTCGTGGGCTCATCGATCTTTTCAGCTGCATTTGCCCTGCTCGGCGGTCAGACTTTGGTTGAAAAGTGGGTCTTGTCTCTGGGCCTCAGCCCAATGGAGTTTTTGATTCTGGCTCAGGTCATCATTTTCTTCCTAGGCTGGCCACTCGAGTGGACTGAGATCATCGTGATTTTCATGCCAATCTTCGTGCCCCTGCTCGATGATTTCGGTATCAATCCATTGTTCTTTGGTCTCTTGGTTGCGCTGAATTTGCAAACCGCATTCTTATCGCCGCCCGTAGCGATGTCGGCCTTCTACCTGAAGGGTGTTGCACCTCCGCACGTGACTCTGAATCAGATTTTTGCGGGTATGTTGCCGTTTATGGGCATCCAGATTCTGGCGATTGTCTTGCTGTATACCTTCCCTGCCATTGGTTTGTGGCTACCCGAAGTGCTGTACAAGTAGTAGCTAGTATCGGTATGAGAACCCCGCGCAAGCGGGGTTTTTTATTGGTGAGGTCAAACGTAATCGAGAGCACTTAAAATAGGTTCATGGTCATAACAACACGGCGAAGCCCTCTTGGATTACGCATCCTCAAATGGATTGCATTGGGTTTAATAGGCGCGAGCACCTTAGTTGCATGCCTTGCTTTAATCTATCTTGCTTCGACCAAGAATAGTCCCTCTGGCAGCGATCGCCTGCTGGGCCTGAATGATGCGGTAAGCATCGGTTTTGATGCCAGTGATATTCCGCATATCAAAGCAGCCACCGCCAGTGATGCCTTATTCGCCCTCGGCTATCTGCATGCAACCGAGCGTTCGTGGCAAATGGAAATCAATCGTAGATTAGCGGCTGGGCGTTTATCTGAAATTCTGGGTGAAGAAACCCTGAAAATTGATCGCTTTATACGTACGGTAGGCATTAAATACAGTGCAGAGCGTCAATATGAGCGCTACCCAGTGGAGGCCAAACGTCTACTGCAAGCCTATGCCGATGGTGTCAATGCCGGTAACGCTAAATTGGGCTGGGCCTTGCCACTGGAATACTTTTTGACGGGCTCCAAGCCAGGCCATTGGTCGCCAACCGATAGCGTTGCCTGGATGCTGATGATGGCAATGGATCTGGGTGGCAACTGGCAAAAAGAGTTTCAACGATTAGAGCTATCGCGAGACCTAAGTACAGAACAAATTTGGGAAGTACTACCTCCATATCTGCAAGGTAATCCCGTAACTAAAATGGATTTTGCGACGCTATATAAAAATATGGGCATTTTTGCCGATACAGAGAGCAGCAAATCCATTAAGCCTTTGGGTATTCAAGATGTACGTCAGCCAGTTACAAAACAAGATCAGTTATTGCGTGCTTTTTTGCCCGGCGGCATTGAGGGTATTGGCTCGAATAACTGGGCGCTCAGCGGCAAACATACGGTCAGTGGCAAACCACTATTGGCTAATGATCCACACTTGGGTTTATCGGCCCCAGCACTGTGGTACTTTGCTCGCCTAGAGGCCCCGGGGATCAATGTCATTGGCGCCACCCTGCCTGGCATTCCGGCAGTCGTGCTTGGCAGAACGGATAGCATTGCCTGGAGCTTTACCAATACCGGCCCTGATGTGCAAGACCTCTTTATTGAAGAATTGGATCCTACCAATCCGGGCCAATATCGCACCCCCGATGGCATGGCTACGTTTTTAATCCGGGAAGAAGTAATTGAGATTAAAAATAAACCCGCGCATCGTTTCATCATCAAACAAAGTCGCCACGGACCCATCATTTCAGAATCCTACGATCGGGCTAAAAATTTAATTAATACCGATCGCTTTGCTTTAGCCTTGCGCTGGACTGCGCTCGATCTCGACAATCAATCGGTGATCGGCCTACTCGACATGAATCGCGCCACGAATTTAGATGGCTTCAAAAAAGCATTGCGCAAGAACTACGCTCCCATGCAAAACGTGGTGATGGCCGATACCGCCGGTAATATTGCCTTTCAGGCAGCTGGTGTAGCGCCTAAGCGCACGCTGCATCAAGGCCTTTACGGGGTTGCGCCGGCCCCTGGCTGGGATAAGCAATACGACTGGCAAGGCTATATTCCGTTTGATCAGCTGCCTGCACTCGATAATCCCGAACAAGGCTGGCTTGCGACTGCAAACCAGCAAATTCTGGCCGCCAATAATCCCAACCCACTGACAGGCGATTGGGAATTGCCATTTCGATATGAGCGTATTACAGCCTTACTGGAAGCAAAGCAGCAGCATGACTTTGCATCGATGCGAACCATGCAGGGCGATACCCTTTCGCTAGCAGCAACGCCGCTATTGCCTCTCTTTAAAGCAACGCAGTCTACTCATACGAGTGCCTCAGCAGCACAAGCGATCATTGCCGGATTTGATGGCGATATGCGCATCGATAGCAGTGGCGCCCTTATCTTTAATGCATGGGTAGATCAACTGACGCGTCATTTATTTTCTCGCTTGGGGGATTATTTTTCGTTCGAGTATGGCAAGCGGCATTTTAGAAACGCTTTGCTAGAGCAGCTATCGAATCCCAATAGTCTCTGGTGCGACTCACCCAAAACCGAAAGCATTGAAAACTGCGCGCAAGCATCGCAACAGGCGATGGATAAAGCGCTGGAATACCTCAGCACGCAATACGGCAGCGATCCAGTCAATTGGAAATGGGGCGATGCGCATCTTGCGGTTTCAGAGCACCGTCCCTTTAGCCGAGTACCCCTCTTAAACCGTCTCTTTAATATTACGACTCCGTTTCCGGGGGATGGCTTTACGATCAATGTAGGGCGGCCCGAGCTTGGTAAACATAAAAATCTGTTTGAGGCCAAACAGGCAGCAAGCTTACGAACCGTGTTTGATTTAGCCGACCTAGAGCAATCAAGCTTCATCTATCAAACCGGGCAATCAGGTTGGGTGCAAAGTAAGCTCTACCGCAATCTCAACCCCCTCTGGGCAAGTAATCAAGCACTGCCACTGCAGATGAAACCCAGTAGCTTCCAGCGCCAGCTCGAACTCAGGCCAAAGTAGCGGTATTGGGGTTTAAAATAGAAATATACATTTATTGAGGGGTTTTATGATGAAAAGATGGATGGCGATCGCGGTCTGCATGACCGTCCTACCAATTTCAAGCACCTTCGCTGCTTGGCAAGAGATTGGCTCCAACGAACAATCCACGGTGTCATTGGATATCGAGACCCTTAAAAGAGATGGTGATAAAGCCCAGATCATGTCGATGCTCGACTTTAAAACCCCGGGTGCCGACCCAAAAACAAAAGAATCGATTCGCTCCATCATTGGCTTAAATGAGTACCTGTGCGGCAAAATCCAATACCGCCCCATCGAATACAAAGTATTTTCTGGCAACAAAGGAGAAGGCAAAGTAATCGCTGACGTTAAATCACCTGATAGCCCATTTGAAACGATCACCAGCGGCTCATGGGCCGCAGGAGTCTATAGCATTGCCTGCCGAGCCCAATAAAAGGCATCTGTTTCCTTCCTTCTGCCGCTGCATTGCATGGCACAGTCTGATCTATGCTCTCATTATTGGCTTCAGTATTTTCTTTTTCTCTGGGTGCGCCTTGCCATTGGCAGCGCTCGGTAGTGCGGGTACTGGGGCGGCTAGCGCGGTGGGCGGTACCGTTGCTACCGTTGCCGTTGCCAATCCAACTACTGCGGTCAGCGTTGTCTCTACCGTCACCACCGGCAAATCCCCACTAGAGCATGCTGCTTCAGAAGCGACCAAGAAGGAATGTAATTTTTTAAATCTGTTGGGGCCTAAGCCCGTGTGCCAAGACATTGTGATACCGATAGTAAGGGACCATAGCCAAGAAATGATTGGTCTCGCCGATCGGCTTGCGCCAGTGGCGGCGCCTGTAGCTATACCTTTGACTACGCCCAATAGATAAAATCGGGCTTCATTTATCTTCATGTTTTCACTCACCCATTCTTAAGCGCCACTTCATGCCACAGCAAAACATCAATCTCACCCTAACCTGCCAAAACCGCCCCGGTATTGTTGCAGCCGTTGCCAGCTATATTTTTGAGGCAGGCGGTAATATTCAGGAAGCGCAGCAGTTCGACGACAAAGATTCAGGGCGATTTTTCATGCGCGTGGGTTTTAGTTGCGATGGCAGTGTGGATTTACAAGCCCTACGTCTGGGTTTTGCGCCGATCGTCGAGCGCTTTCAGCTATCGTGGGAATTGCGTTCTACTGCCATACTCAAGCGTGTTTTAATCATGGTCTCTAAGCTCGATCACTGTTTAGTTGACTTGCTCTACCGTTGGCGCATTGGCGAGTTACCCATGATCATTGGTGGGATTGTGTCTAATCATCCCCGCTCGGTGTATGCCAGCATTGATTTCGCGGATATACCGTTTCATTACCTGCCAGTCACCCCGGAAACAAAAAGCACCCAAGAGGCAAAGCTACTGAGCATTGTTGAAGATGCCAAAGTAGACATGGTGATCTTGGCGCGCTATATGCAAATTCTGTCCGATGACTTATCGGCCAAGCTATCGGGTCGCTGTATTAATGTGCACCATTCCTTCTTACCCAGCTTTAAGGGAGCAAAGCCCTACCATCAGGCGCATGCGCGCGGCATTAAGCTGATCGGAGCAACATCTCATTTTGTCACGAGCGATCTGGACGAAGGTCCTATCATCGAGCAAGACGTAACTCGCATTAGTCACAGCGATAGTGCCGATGATTTGGTGCGCAAAGGTCGTGATTTAGAACGTCAAGTGTTATCACGCGCCCTGCGCTACTACCTCAATGACCGCGTCTTAATTAACGGCAATAAATCGGTAGTGTTTGCAGATTAATTTTCTGTCACAAGGTTCTTGATTAGCGCCCTGAGAGGGGCTTTAATAGCCCACGCAAATCATTGTGGTCTAGGGTGTGCATTAGCTCCAGCAATTCCCCCAACTCTCCCCTCGGAAAGCCTTTGCGGGCAAACCAGGAGAGGTAATCCCCCGGTAATTCGGAAAGGGTGCGACCAGCATACTTGCCATACGGCATTTTCATGCAGACGAGCTTTTCTAGGGATTCTGGAGTCACGACGATGAAGAGGGAAAATTGGGGTGGCTGATGGGGTTCGAACCCACGACAACTGGAATCACAATCCAGGACTCTACCGCTGAGCTACAGCCACCGTAGAAGAATTGAGATTATAGCTTTTTGTCGGATTTTGGCGAAAATTTGCTACTCTGCCGATGAAGGCCTGACCTGTGCTACTTTTTAGGGCAAACACGCCATGTAAAAACGCTTGATTTCAGGGTCACAACGCACATCCTTGAGCGCAATAGGCCTCTCTAAGGAGATCCCCTCAATCGAGCGGCAGCGGCTGAGTGCAACATACACCTGCCCCGATGCAAAGGTTCCCGACGATAGATCAACCTTTACCTTATCTAGGGTTTTACCTTGGCTTTTATGGATGGTCACAGCCCAGGCCAGCATCAATGGCATTTGCTCATAGGAGCCAATCACATTGGGCTTAATTTTTCCCGACACCATATCGTGGTCATATTTATACGATTCCCATTTGAATGGTGTTACTTCCACCGTATTTGTATAAGCCCCGTTGGGGATCTTGACCTTAATCTTGTCTTTGCTAATTTCATGAACGATGCCGATGCTGCCATTGACCCACTTTTTAGGGAAGGCATTGTCATTGGCAGTAAACATGACTTTGGATCCGGTTTTTAATACCAACTGCATTGGCGAAGGTAAATTGCGCTCATCCACATTGAACTTGCCCTCGAGCTTGCCTGTAAAACTACTGGCATCGCTCGTCAAGTTTTTGAGCTCGCCGCGATTAATCATGTCTGCCCTGGCATTGGTGGTGGTCAGGGTGATCGTCAGTGGGTCAGGCTCTGTCGATTTTCCAAAGCAGGCATCGTTTATGGTTTCTAATGCGACTTCAATGTCTTCATTGATGCGGATTTGATTGAGTAGCTGGGCAAAGTGCACATCCTTTTGGCGAAAGATTTTAGTGAGCTCGATCATCGTAATTTCTTTACGGTGCAGCGCCATAGCACAAAAGAAATACGGGCCCTCATAGCCGCGCTCATGCAGGATGTGCATATCGCTACTTGACACAACCGGCGGTAATTGAAACAAGTCGCCAACAAACATTACCTGAATGCCCCCAAATGCCACGCCTTTTTGGGGTCCGTTTTCGCGCAGGAAAAGATCAATTGCATCCACCAGGTCGGCCCGTACCATCGAGATTTCATCAATGATGAGTAAGCGAATGTCTTTATACAACTGGCGCTCACGCGAAGAGCGCAAGGGCTTAATATCTTCTTCTGGAAAAATCAAGCGCGGCGGCAGACGAAAGAAGGAATGAATTGTGACACCGCGCACCTGCAGCGCTGCCACTCCGGTAGGGGCTAGTACTACAACGTTGCCGGCAATCGTTTTGCGTAAATGACTAATTAAGGTAGTTTTACCGGTGCCCGCCTTACCACTAATGAAGATATACGGATCACCGCGCTCAACTGCATCTAAAGCCAATTGGTAATCTGGAGTGATCTCCAGCTCCAGATCGGCGCCCGGGTTTTGCACTGCACTCATGGATTTACCGCCGACACAGTATCAATCTCAAACGCAGCCCAATCCCCTAGCTCCAAACTCGCCTCGAGAAAAAAATCGGCAATCGCCGCTTTGCTCTGCACCTTAGCCAAGGCATGATGATCCGATAGGCGCTGGCGCCAATAGCGCGCACCCGCTCTTCCATGGGCTAGGCCCAGAATGTGCCGAGTAAAGGCACCAATGTAAAACGGCTTGCTCTTACTCTGGCATTCATCAAACCAGCGCCATACTTGGTTCACTAAACCAATTTGCACACGATGCCACTCCGATTCACTGAAGAGGTAGCCAGCAGCCTCGCCATTACTTTCTAGTAAGTCGTCCCAGCCCAATAGCATGGCTGGAAAATGATAAGCCGCACGCCCCACCATAAAGCCATCAAAATCATGCCAATGGCCTGCAATCTGGTCATTGTTCTCAAGACCGCCATTGAGGAGAACCCCTACCTGCGGAAACTGCTTTTGGAGATCCAAACGCAATTGCGCTGCCACGGCATAGTTCAGTGGGGGCTTGCTGCGGTTCTCTTTAGGCGATAGGCCCTTTAGTACAGCATTACGCGCATGAATAGTGACTTGATGAGCGCCGGCATCGGCAACCGCCAACATAAAATCCAGGGCAAATTGGTAGTCTTTTTGATGCAGACTGGCATCCATGTGATCAAGGCCCAAGCGATGCTTCACCGAGATGGGCAAATCGCATGCTGTGCGCATCGCCCAAACACAATCGGCGACCAATTGCGGCTCTGCCATCAGGCAAGCGCCAAAGGCCCCGCGTTGTACCCGCTCCGAAGGGCAGCCGCAATTGAGATCAATTTCGTCATAGCCCCATTGGGCCGCTAAGGCTGCAGCTTTGGCCAGATCTGCTGGCTCACTACCACCCAGTTGTAGCACTACGGGATGCTGTTCCTCAGAGTAATCTAAATGGCGTGGTACATCGCCATGCAGCAACGCGCCTGTGGTCACCATTTCGGTATAAAGAACAGCTTGCTTAGATAGCTGTCGATGAAACGAGCGGCAGTGCCGATCAGTCCATTCCATCATCGGCGCAACAGCTAAACGCTTCTTTCTAGGATTGGATTGGTGTTCTTTATCGGATTGCGTCATTGCATCTGAATCCATTGCATTTTGTTATGAGCCTCATGCCATTATCCAGTACCACTACTCCAGCTATAGAAAAAACCACCCGAAGGTGGTTTCTCTGGTAATCACAGCGACTTAATCACGTGATGCTTTTTTACGCTCATGCTCTTTTAAATAACGCTTACGAACGCGAACGCTCTTTGGAGTGACTTCAACCAACTCGTCGTCGCTAATGAATTCTACCGCGTACTCCAAAGTCAAATCAATTGGCGTTACTAAACGGACCGCCTCGTCTGTTCCCGAAGAGCGTACGTTGGTCAGCTGCTTGCCTTTAATAGGGTTTACAACCAGATCGTTATCACGACTATGAATACCGATCACCATGCCTTCGTATACGGGATCGCCATGCTTCACAAACATACGGCCGCGGTCTTGTAACTTCCAAATGGCATAGGCGACAGCCTCACCATCATCTTGGCTAATCAATACACCATTATGACGTTCGCCCAAAATACCGTCTTTCGCAGGTGCGTAAGAATCAAAAGTATGACTCATCAAACCATTGCCACGGGTCATGGTCATAAAGTCTCCCTGAAAACCAATCAGACCACGCGCTGGAATACGGTACTCCAGACGCGTACGCCCTTTTCCGTCACTCACCATATCTTGCAGCTCACCTTTGCGCTTGCCTAAATCTTCCATTACAGCGCCTTGGGTAGTGTCTTCAATATCAACAGTTAGATTCTCAAACGGCTCCATCTTGACGCCATTTTCTTCATGGAATACCACGCGCGGACGGGATACGGCCATCTCATAGCCTTCGCGGCGCATGGTCTCAACCAAGATCGTTAAATGCAACTCACCACGACCAGAAACCTCAAAAACCGTATCGTCATCGGTTTGGCGTACGCGCAGTGCCATATTGGATTTGAGCTCGCGGTCTAAACGTTCCCGAATCTGACGGCTGGTGACAAACTTCCCTTCACGGCCAGCGAGTGGGCTGGTGTTAACCATGAAGTTCATGGTCAAGGTAGGCTCATCAATTTTGAGCATGGGCAAGGGATCGGGCGTATCAACTGCACAGACAGTCGTGCCAATGGCTAATTCTTCAATACCGTTAATCAAGGCGATATCACCAGCAAAGGCTTCCTCAACAACCTCTCGCTCCAAGCCTTTAAATTTCAATACTTGATTAACGCGCCCTTTAAATGGGACACCTTCTGGGCCATTCATGCAAATTACTTCCATGCCCGGCTTAACACGACCACGGTTCACACGACCAATACCAATCTTTCCAACATAACTGTTGTAATCAATTGAAGAGATCTGAAATTGCAAAGGACCATCCGGATTATCGTCACGGACAGGAACATGCTGTAAGACAGCATCGAACAGAGGACGCATATCGCCCTCACGTACATCTTCTGTGAGGCCTGCATAACCATTTAAGCCAGATGCGTAGATGATTGGGAAATCGAGTTGCTCTTCCGAGGCGCCCAGTTTGTCAAATAATTCAAATGTGGCGTTGATCACATAATCACAGCGCGCACCGGGGCGATCGACTTTATTAATCACGACGATTGGCTTGAGGCCTAAGGCCAGGGCTTTTTTAGTCACGAAGCGGGTTTGTGGCATAGGGCCTTCAACCGCATCAACTAAGAGTAAGACACCGTCGACCATCGACAGTACGCGCTCTACTTCACCACCGAAGTCAGCATGTCCTGGGGTATCAACAATATTGATATGGGTACCGTTGTACTCTACTGAGCAGTTCTTGGACAAAATAGTAATGCCACGTTCTTTTTCAAGATCATTCGAGTCCATAACCCGCTCGGTCATTTTTTCATTGGAGCGGAAAGTGCCAGATTGGCGCAACAATTGATCCACTAAGGTGGTTTTACCGTGGTCAACGTGGGCGATGATGGCGATGTTTCGAAGTGCGCGTTTAGTCATGTGAAGCTTCTAAAGTTAAAAAATAAGGTTAAGGGGCTTGTGAAATCAAGCGTTTAGGGTGCAGTACGCCGGAACGGCAATCGGCAGTACCAATAAAATTGTGGGGCGCTGCGGTGGCGCGATAAATCCGTACCAAGGCTTCTGCCAATGGAAACTTAACGCCTCCTATTAAGGGAACGCGCTGACCCATCTCTAAGCGCTTAGCTTGTTGCTCATCTACAGTGAGGTGGGGCAAGGTTTGCAATAAGGCATCGATTGGCAAGACAAAATCCGCATGGTTTGTGCTTGAGCGCAATAGATCATCTAAAGAGATCGATTGACTCAAGCTCAAGTGACCAACCTCACTGCGACGTAATCCGATTAAATGGGCGCCACAACCCAGTGCCGCACCTAAATCTTCTGCCAGAACCCGAATGTAAGTTCCTTTGCTGCAGCTCACCTCCAGGGTGGCATCGGGCCATTGCACATCGGTCCACTCGATGGAATGAATCACTACCGCACGGGCATCCCGCTCTAACTCGACTCCAGCGCGCGCATACTCATATAGCGGCTTACCATCGCGCTTAAGAGCAGAATACATTGGCGGCACCTGCAGGATTGGTCCCGTGAGGGCTGGCAAAAGAGCATTTAAGGCCAGGCGAATGGCAGCGTCATCGGCAAACTGCGGCAAAGGAAAGGACGTCACAATCTGCCCTTCAGCATCACCTGTGTCGGTATTGGCACCAAAACGCACGCGCGCAATGTAACTCTTATCTGCGTCCAATAAGTCTTGTGAGTATTTGGTTGCCTCGCCCAAGCAAATCGGCAGTAAACCGGTTGCCATGGGGTCTAGGGTACCTGTGTGTCCGGCTTTATCGGCATTGAGTGCGCGCTTAACGGCGGTTACTGCGCCCTGCGAGCTCATACCGATCGGCTTATCCAGCAACACGACTCCATCTAGGCGTTGGCGCATGGGATAACTCAGTCTTTACGGTCGCTGTCGACCGCTTGATCTATTAAACGGGACATTTCCATGCCACGCTCAACCGATACGTCATGTACGAAGTGCAGTGTTGGCACTGTATGGATATGCAAACGCTTAAATAACAGGGAGTGCAAATAACCGGCCTTATCTTGTAGGGATCTTAAGGCATGCTCAGGATCAGCGCCCAGCACGGTAAAGAAGATTTTAGCGTGCGCTAAATCAGGAGAGAGCTCAACCCCTTGTAAGGTAATTAAACCCAAACTGGTGCTACGCAACTCACGCGGAATCAGTTCAGCTAAGTCACGCTGAATTTGATCTGCTAAGCGCTGATTGCGATGGGGGCTCGTTTTATGCATAAAGAACGCAATCCGAATTAGAGCGAACGCGCCACTTCAGTCACTTCAAACACCTCGAGCTGATCACCCTCTTGAATGTCGTTGTAGCCCTTCAATGACAGGCCACACTCAACACCGGCACGAACTTCTTTAGCATCATCTTTAAAGCGCTTGAGTGAGTCGAGCTCGCCTGTCCAGATGACGACGTTGTCACGCAGCAAGCGTACGCTTGAAGTGCGCTTAACTAAGCCGTCAACGACCAAGCAACCTGCAATCGCGCCAACTTTAGATACCAAGAAGACTTGGCGGATCTCAACCAGACCCGTGATCTCTTCTTTCTTATCGGGAGTCAACATGCCGCTCAGAGCCAACTTCACCTCATCCACAGCGTCATAAATAATGTTGTGGTAACGAATGTCGACGCCATTGTTTTCAGCTAACTTACGCGCTAAGGCATCGGCGCGCGAATTGAACCCAATGATCACGGCTTTCGAGGCAACGGCTAAGTTGACGTCGGTCTCGGTAATGCCGCCCACGCCAGCGTGAACAATCTGCACCTTGACTTCCGGGGTAGATAGCTTTTGCAAAGATTGCGATAAGGCCTCTTGTGAGCCTTGTACATCGGCCTTAATGATGATGGGCAATAGCTTGGCTTCCACGGCACCCTCGCCCATGGTTTCCATCATAGTTTCGAGTTTGACGGCCTGCTGTTTTGCCAACTTCACATCACGGAACTTGCCTTGACGGAAGAGTGCAATCTCGCGCGCTTTGCGCTCATCGGGCACCACTTGCACCGACTCACCTGCAGCCGGCACTTCAGACAAGCCCTGAATTTCCACCGGAATGGAAGGGCCTGCTTCGTTGCATGGCTTGCCGTTTTCATCGAGCATGGCACGAACACGACCAAAGGAAGATCCCGCCAAAATCATGTCACCGCGCTTCAGCGTTCCAGACTGAACCAAGACCGTTGCGACTGGTCCTTTGCCTTTGTCTAGGCGGGCTTCAATTACGAGGCCATGGGCTGGTGCATCTTTAGGCGCCTTCAGTTCCAGTACTTCAGCCTGCAGCAACACGTTCTCCAATAAGGAATCAATGCCCTCACCACTTTTTGCAGAGACTGGAATAAACGGAATATCACCGCCATACTCTTCTGGCACAACCTGTTCGGCCACCAGCTCTTGCTTAACGCGCTCTGGATTGGCTTCCGGTTTATCGATTTTGTTAATCGCCACCACAATCGGTACACCTGCAGCCCTAGCATGCGCAATCGCTTCTTTAGTTTGCGGCATCACGCCGTCATCCGCAGCGACCACCAAAATAACAATGTCGGTTGCTTTTGCGCCGCGTGCACGCATGGCAGTAAATGCCTCGTGCCCTGGTGTATCCAAGAAAGTAATCACACCACGTGGTGTTTCAACGTGGTATGCGCCAATGTGCTGGGTAATTCCACCGGCTTCACCGGATGCCACTTTAGCCAAGCGGATCTTATCCAGCAAGGATGTTTTTCCATGATCAACGTGGCCCATTACCGTAACCACCGGTGGGCGACTGAGCAACTCTGCATCGTGGCCAGTAATACCGAGATCCAAATCAGGATCATCGAGTTTGGCTGCAAAGGCCTTATGGCCCATTTCTTCGACCAAAATCATTGCTGTGTCTTGATCAAGTACCTGATTGATGGTGACCATTTGGCCCATGCCCATCAGCAACTTAATCACTTCAGCACTCTTGACCGACATGCTGTGCGCTAAATCGGCAACGGTAATGGTTTCCGGTATATGCACATCACGCACTACGGGTTCGGTTGGTACCTGAAAATTAGTATCAGCATTGCTGTCGGAGCTTTGACGCTGACGCTTATTGCGTCCACCGCCTGCACGCCAACCACCGCCGACACCACCAGAGCTATCGCCACGGGTCTTCAAGCCACCCGCGCGCTTGGCACCTTCTTCTTGCCAAGTCGACGATGTTTCAGATGATTTGATTAGCTTGCCACCCACCTTGGCAGGGGCCTTTTTCTTGTCATCTGCACCCTCGGCTTTAAGTGGCTTATGCAGTGTGCCTTTTTTAGCATCTTCAGCAGCCGCTTCGCTTGGCGCTTTAAGAACGCGCGCAGGGGCGCTCATCATGTCACGAATCGCCAATGCTTCGGCTTCCGCTGCAGCGCGGCGCACACGAATATTTGCTATCTGCTTTTCGCTGGCAGCAGCCAATTCTTTTGCAGCCAAGTCTTTTTTCTTTTTTGCATCCACTGCCGCAGCCGATTGCGCTGCATTCGCCGTATCAGTGCTAGGTTTAACATCGTCTGGTAGAGCAGCCGCTTTTTGGCGGGCATCTTCAGCCGCTTTCATTTCCGCTTCTTGGCGTGCCAATAACTCCGCCTGGCGGGTGGCTTCTGCAGCCCGCTTTTCTAATTCTTCTTCAGACAATATCGATTTACTGGGCGCCGTTACTGCTGGCTTCACTTCCTCAGGCGCTTCTTCTGGCTTGGCCGCTTCATCACCACGCTTGACCAGTACGCGCTTTTTACGGACCTCAATCTGAACGGTACGTGTTTTACCAGTGGAATCTGCCTGGCGGATTTCTGAGGTCTCCCGCTTGGTGAGGGTAATCTTTTTACGCGCGCCGGTATCTACACTGCCATGCTCTTTTTGCAAATGCTCGAGCAATACGGTTTTATCCTTCTCCGTAATCTTAGCCTCTTCCGAATCTTTATTGATTCCAGCTGCCTTCAATTGATCCAAAAGGTCGGCTGAAGTGCGCTTAAGCTCCTGAGCAAGTTCTTTTATTGTGGTCGTTGCCATGCACTTCCCCTCATGAAGTAAACCAATGTTCGCGCGCTTTCATGATGAGCGTTTTCGCTGTTTCTTCGTCAATTTGTGTCGCCTCAACCAGCTCATCAACAGCCAGTTCAGCAAGGTCGTCACGGGTATGAACTTGATTGTCGGCCAGCTTGGCAATCAACTCCGTCGTCATTCCTTCAAGGGAACGTAAATCTTGGGATACCTCACCCACGCGCTCTTCTTTGGCTAACTCCATCGTTAGCAAGGAATCACGGGCACGGGTCCGCAGTTCGTTCACGGTATCTTCATCAAAGGCATCGATCTCGAGCATCTCACTCAGGGGAACGTAGGCTACTTCCTCGAGCGTATTAAAGCCTTCTTCAATCAGAATGTCGGCTATTTCCTGATCCACGTCGAGTTTATCCATGAAGATTCGGCGCACAATTGCCGCTTCTTTCTCGGTTTTATCTGCCGACTCTTCTGGCGTCATGATGTTGATCTGCCAGCCAGTTAATTCACTGGCTAAGCGCACGTTTTGACCGCTACGGCCAATCGCGATGGCCAAGTTTTCCTCGTCCACAACCACATCCATTGCATGACGCTCTTCGTCAACCACAATCGATGAGACCTGGGCTGGCGCTAATGCACCAATCACAAACTGCGCTGGGTCTTCAGACCACAACACAATATCCACTGCCTCGCCAGCCACTTCATTGCGAACCGCTGTGACCCGAGTTCCTCGTACGCCAACGCAGGTTCCAATCGGATCTATGCGTTTGTCGTAGGTGACCACTGCGATCTTGGCGCGTACGCCAGGGTCACGAGCAGCGCCTTTGAGCTCGAGCAAGCCTTGCTCTATCTCTGGTACTTCATTTTCAAATAACTTGATCAAAAACTCGGGGCAAGTACGCGATAGCTCAATTTGCGGGCCACGGACTTCGCGGTCCACTTTTAAAATGTAAGCGCGTACGCGGTCACCAGAACGTAAATTCTCTTTTGGAATCATCTGATCACGGCGCAGCAATGCTTCTACTCGGCCTGACTCAATGATGAGGCCGTTCTTATCAGCACGCTTCACGGTACCAGTCATCACCAACTCACCACGCTCGAGGTAATCATTCAGAATTTGCTCGCGCTCGGCATCGCGGATGCGCTGCAAGATCACTTGCTTAGCGGCTTGCGCGCCGATACGGCCAAAGGCTAAGGACTCAATCTGCTCTTCAATGAACTCACCCACTTCCATGTCCGGAAATTGCTCTTGAGCCTCAAACAACAGGATTTCTTTATCCGGTTCTTGTAAACCGGCTTCGCTCGGAACGACTAACCAGCGGCGAAAGCTTTCGTATTCGCCGGATTCACGATCGATACCAACGCGAATGTCAACATCTTCTTCGTAGCGTTTTTTTGTAGCCGATGCGAGTGCAAGCTCGAGCGCCTCAAACACAATTTCACGATCAACGTTTTTTTCACGCGCAAGCGCGTCGGCCAACATGAGAACTTCACGACTCATGATTTTCTTCCTTTGAAATCAATGACAGGGACAAGCCGAGTCTTATCGACCTCGGCAAGGGAAAACTGCAACTGAGACTCTGCACCATCGCTCGCCTCAAACAACAAACCAAACTTGGCATCGGGGGAATCAACGCTACCGGCGATGAGCCCTTCCAATACCCCACGAAAATTCTTACGGCCAGAAACCGCCATGCGTAACTTCAAATCCACTTCAAAACCCGTAAAGCGCACAAAATCAGCTGCACTTTTCACCGGACGATCAAGTCCAGGTGACGAGATCTCAAGTCGCTCATACGGAATGTTTTCCACCGGCAGGGAGTAACTCAACTGGTGACTTACTTTTTCACAATCTTCAACCGTAATTAACCGTTCGAAGTCTTGATTCTCAATCGTCACGCGTAGCAAACCGCCGGCTTCACGCTCGATATCGACCAGCGCATAACCTAGGTTTTCCAACTCGGCAGAAATAATCTGCTGCTCTCGCACAACGCCCCTTGCTACAAAATTGGCAAAAAAAAATGGGCCTCAAAGCCCATATTCCGAACTACAGAACAGGCCAGCTTACGTTGATCGCAACATCAGCCGGTAACTACTCCACTGCAAACTACCTCATCGCATGTACGACCAAGATTATAGCTGACTAAACCCGTTCTTGAGTCAAATCAGAAGCTTTCGCCTGGGTTTCGTGGCTTTTTCGGGCCCCGATTGAAGGGTTTTCGTCCCTTAGGGGCGCCCCGCTTTGGTCCCCCTGCGCCTGGTCCCTGAGGGGATTGGGGATTGAATGCGTGACCATGGTGCACCTTTTTGGCCCTGCCGCCGGCGCCCACCCCTTGGCCGCCTGATCTAGCTCCTTGACCCTGACCTTGACCACGACCTCGTCCAGCTTGACCTTGACCTTGACCGCCACCCCCTGGTTTCGTGTTTTTACCTTGGTGCGTTAGCCCGTGGTGCTGATTGGCCATGGTTAATGCTTCGCGTGAGCCCCAATACGAAACCGAGGTTTGCATTGGATCGGGTTGGAAGTCATCGCCTCTAGCTTGATTGGAATCACTGCGGCCCGATTGATTGGAGCGGCCTTTTTCACTAGCTTGGGGCACTTTCAGTCCAGCTGCTTTCATGAGCTGCGCAACACCCTCATTTGGAATCTCTTCCCATTTGCCACGACGCAGGCGTGGAGGCAATAAAAAGATGCCGTAACGGGTTCGAATCAGCCTCGAAACCGTATGGCCACTTGCCTCGAACATCCGGCGCACCTCGCGATTGCGGCCTTCGGTTAAGGCCACGTGGTACCAGCGATTGGCGCCATCGCCACCGCCAGAGGCAAGGCGCAAAAAACGTGCCTGGCCATCATCTAACTGAATACCCGTTTTGAGTTGCGATTGCTGCTCATCACTGAGCTCGCCCAAAATACGTACCGCGTATTCACGCTCGACACCATAGCGGGGATGCATCAAACGGTTGGCTAGCTCACCCGAAGTTGTAAACAGCAGTAAGCCTTCGGTATTGAAGTCAAGGCGACCGACTGCAATCCAGCGGCCTTGACGCGGCTTCGGCAGACGATCAAATACCGTAGGACGGCCTTCTGGATCTGCTTGACTGACGATTTCACCAGAGGGCTTGTGATACAAAATGACGCGCGGTGGCTTAGTCTGAATCTTGCGGTGCACAGCCTTGCCATTAATCCGTACCTGATCAGTTGGGCCAACCCGCTGACCAATGTGCGCTGGCATACCATTAACAGATACACGCCCTTGCACAATTAAATCTTCCATCTCGCGGCGCGAACCCATGCCGACATCCGCCAGTACTTTATGTAGCTTAACGGTGTCCTCGTCATCGGCGTCGTCATCAAGGCCGTCCAAATCAGACCAGACCTCATCCCGTAAGCTGAGTGGTAACTCATCCACGTTCGAAAACTGTAAGCTACTCATCTCATCGTCTGTGGGGCCATCGAGGTCATCGTGATCCTGCTGGCGGTTGGTATTGTGCTCCACGCCAGCCTGATGCGAGACAGCGATTTCATCGGATGAATTCGCGAAATCCGAATTGGGATTGCTTGATTCCAACTCAGGCGCATCCAGCGCGGCATCAAACTCACCCGAAACCACTGAAGCAAATAAGGCATCGCTTTGAGCAGGATCAAATGTGGGTTTTACTTTCTGTTCGCTTGGAGCATGCGGTGTACGCTCACCCCCCTCGGAACGAGGAGGTCTATCGCCACGCGGCTTGCGATTCTTAAAAGGGTGTTTGCCAAAGCGGCGGGGCCGACGCTCGCCCTGCTCACCACTCGGAGCATCGCTTTTTTGCTCTGAGCCGGAGGAACTGGCACTAGCCTCGTTACTGGCTGGCACTGTATTTATATGGGTTACTTCAGGATTGGTATCGTTGGAACGTGTCATTAATGGCTTGGGTTCTTGTCTGTTGGCTGAGCATCGTGCTCAGCACTGGACTCTTGGCTGGAATCTATTTCAACTGCAGATGAATCTACTAAGGCATTGCCTTCGTCCATGGTGATCACCGTATCGACTGTGGCGGATTCATCAAACTCGATCACGCCTTGACCGAGCGATTCAAAGGTCGGTGCCGCGTCCTCCAGTAAGGGCAAGCTTTGTAAATTGGACAAACTGAGATCATCCAGAAACTGTTTGGTCGTGGCATACAACCCAGGACGACCGATGGTCTCCTTGTGGCCAATCACTTCAACCCAGCCGCGATCCTCTAACTGCCGCATGACATTGCTGCTGACAGCAACGCCGCGAATTTCTTCAATCTCGCCACGGGTAACGGGCTGACGGTAGGCAATGATGGCCAAGGTTTCCATCACCGCACGGGAATACCGAGGTGGCTTTTCTGGAGTGATGCGATCTAAATACTCGCGCATCGCTAATCTACTCTGAAAACGCCAACCAGTAGCAATGTGGACTAGCTCCATGCCTTTGCCTTGCCAATCCGCCTGAAGCGCCAGCAGCGCCTCCTCGATCTCTGCTGGACTTGCCTCTACCACAAACAGGCGTGTGAGGTCCATCGCAGTGATGGGCTCTTGCGCGCACAAGAGGGCTGTTTCGATAACGCGTTTTTTGTGATCGTCCATAAAATTCGGCCTAACAGGTCTAAGCCTGCGTGGCATTAAAAGGGGTATCCGTCATGGGTTTGGGGTGTTCGCTAGCTGCTTCAGGCAATCGTCCAGGGTGACTTCATGGGTCAGGTATTGGGCTGGGCGTGGATGACTGAGCGGATACGGCATACACAAAACCCACAGGTGGATTCATGTAATTGGTTCACTAGTTGCCCCATTATAGGGGAGGCTCCATACAATAGCCAAATGGAATCGAACAAAGCAATCCCGGCCCTGAATCCCAAGCGGCGCCATTTTTTAGGTTTAGCCTCGGTATTGGCTGGCGTTGGCACCCTGGGTTTGAGTTCCTGCGCCACCGCTCCCCCTAAAAAACCGGTCCTTGGCCTGGTTCTGGGTGCCGGCGCGGCGCGCGGCTTTGCCCACATCGGCGTGATTAAAGCCCTGGAGGCTCAGGGCATTTCCCCTAATATCGTAGTAGGTAGCAGTGCGGGGAGCGTAATCGCCGCCCTGTACGCCTCAGGCCTGAGCGGTAATGAGCTCAATCGCATTGCGCTCACCCTTGATGAGGCCGCAATTGCCGACTGGGGCATGCCGTTTGCGGGACGTTTTGGCGGCTTGATTAAAGGTGATGCGCTGCAAGCAATGATTAATCGGGAAGTGAAGAACCGAACTATTGAACAAATGCGCACCCCTTTGGGTATTGTTGCAACTGACCTGCAGTCTGGCAAAGGTGTGTTATTCCAGCGCGGCGACACCGGTATGGCAGTTCGCGCATCGTGCAGCATTCCAGGGGTATTTCAGCCCACCACCATTCAAGGGCGAGAGTATGTCGACGGCGGCTTGGTAGCACCGGTGCCAGTGCAGTTTGCAAAACAAATGGGGGCAACGGTGGTCATTGCCGTCTCCATATCCAGTGAGCCTGGGCAACAAAATGCCAGTGGTACTGTAGGGGTGCTCCAGCAAACCATTGCCATCATGCAGCAAAGCATTAACGCCTATGAGTTACAAAGCGCCAACATTGTGATCCAACCAAAACTGCATCAGATGGGCGGGGCTGACTTTAAGTCGAGAAGTGCTGCCATACTGGCTGGGGAGATTGCCACTCAAGAGAGAATGGCGCAGATAAAAGCGCTAGTTGGCGCCTAATACATCTGCGATTGTTTTTTAAACTTCTTCATTTCGTTCAGTAGATTTTTACGCTCTTGCTCAGAGAACTCATCGCTCCCATCTAGACGGCGCGCACCATCAAACCGCTTATCCCAATACACGCTGGTCATGTCATCGACCCGAATATTGGCGCCCTTAGAAGGCGAATGAATAAATTTATTCTCACCCACGTAAATTCCAACGTGCGAGAAGGTCATGCGCATGGTATTGAAGAACACTAAATCGCCGGGCTGCAAATCATCGCGATTAATGGACTTACCTACCTTACTCATCTGGGATGATTTACGTGGTATTAAAAAACTCAGCTTGTCTTTAAAAACGTAAGCAACAAAACCACTGCCATCCAGTCCCGATTGCGGAATATCCATATTCCAGCGATAACGCACACCAATCAGTTCCATGGCTTGATTGATCAGACTCTCAGAGCGACCCGATACGGAATCAACCAGCTTGTCGGCAGCGCGACTGAAGTAGGCTTTGCCAGCTTGAGCAAAGGATTCGGTCGGTGTTTCTTTAGCGGGTTCGCTTGCCTGCGCAACAGTGGGCATGGCGAAGGCGCAAATCAACAATACCGATCTAGTCAGTGTGCGCACTGAAGCAATGGAAAAAGAGGGTTGGCGAGGCGAGACCATCGTGCGAGTTTAACAAAGTTTTGCTAATACGCCAAACCGCGCTCTATATCTCAAGTAACTGATTTTAAATGCTATTTGCATACTATTTGGATTTAATCTGCCTATAATTTAAGCAATGCCGCACCCCAAAGGCGCATTAGGTCATTTCAGCGGCGGTGAACAGTTGCTTGGTATAAGCCTGCTTGGGATGGGCAATTAAGGCTTCAGTTTCCCCAAACTCAACAACTTTGCCCTCTTTCAAAACCATGATTTGGTGTGACATCGCCCGAATCACCGCCAAGTCGTGGCTGATCATGACATAGGCCAAGTTGTACTTCTTTTGCAGTTCGGTGAGCAGGGCAAGCACCTGTTTCTGAATCGAGACATCCAAGGCCGAGGTTGGCTCATCGAGCACCAAAATTTGTGGGCGCAGCACGAGGGCTCTGGCAATTGCAATCCGCTGGCGCTGCCCGCCGGAGAATTCGTGGGGATAACGCTGCAAAGCCGAGCGATCTAGTCCAACTTCTTTAAGCATATCCAGTACACGGGCTTCGCGCTCTGCCGCTGACAGGTTTTGGTAATGCACATCCAAGCCTTCCGATATAATCTGCATCACGGTCATGCGCGGCGATAGCGAGCCAAATGGATCCTGAAAAATCACCTGCAAGCTGGAACGCATATTGCGCCGCGCTGCAGAGTCCAGCGCCTGCCAATCACTGCCAAGTACATTCACCGTGCCGCCAACCAGGGCAGCAGAATCCCCCAGCAAACCCAAAATCGCCATACCCAAGGTTGTCTTGCCAGATCCGGATTCCCCAATCACCCCAATAGTCTGACCTTGGCGCAACTCTAACTGTACTTTTTTCAGCACGGTGTGGCGTGGTGGTTTTTTAAAAAAAGACAGCAGTTGCAGGGGGTTCCCCGATTTAGAGCCGGGATACGATACGTGGAGACTATCGGTACTCAGCAATACGGGTGCCAGCGGCATCACCGGCAGCAATTCACGTACAGGCTCGCTATTGACTAAGGCTTCGGTATAACTATTTTCTGGGTGTTCAAAGACCTGCTTAGTGAGTCCGCACTCCATTAACTTGCCTTGATTTAACACCGCCACACGCTCCGCAAAATGGCGCACTAAATTCAGGTCGTGGGTAATCAGCAAAATACTCATACCTTGATCCCCTTTTGCCTCCCCTTGCAACTCGATCAGAAGGTCAAGAATCTGCATGCGCAAACTCACATCCAAAGCCGTCGTCGGCTCATCGGCGATTAAGAGGCGTGGCTTGCAGGCCAAGGCCATGGCAATCATGGCGCGCTGCCGCTGCCCACCCGACAGCTGATGTGGATAGGAATAAAAACGGCGCTCCGGCTCTGGGATACCGGTCTTCCGCAAAAGCGCAATGGCTGTTTCCATGCACTCCAATTTCGATGTGAGGGGTGCGTGCACTAAAACTGCTTCAACGATTTGATTGCCGATTGTGAACAGCGGATTTAATGCCGTCATGGGCTCTTGAAAAATCATCGCAATGTCACGCCCCCGAATTTCCCGAATGGCAGACTCAGAGAGCGTCAGCAAATCAGTCGATTGCGGCACGCGCTCTGGTGTCAACTGGGCTTGCTTTGCGCTGACAGGGGTCCAGATGAGTTGACCCTCGACTTTGGCCCCCTCGGGCAATAAACGCAGAGGAGCTAAGGCCGACAAGGTCTTTCCAGAACCCGATTCACCAACCAGGGCAACCCGCTCACCCACACCAACATCCAAGTCCAAATTTTTGACAGCAAACTTTTCACGGCGCCCGGATCCAAATGAAATCGAGAGATTGTCGTATCGCAGCAAAGGAGTCGCTTGCTTATCGTGATCGCTCATGAGCGCGCCCCCAGTAATACGCCATTTTTACGCGAATCAAATGCATCGCGCAGGGCTTCGCCCATAAAGGTGAGCAGCAGCAAGGTCGAGACCAAGACCACAAAGGTCGATAAAGAAATCCACCAGGCATCGAGATTGCCTTTTCCTTGAGCCAGCAGCTCACCCAAGCTAGGAGTGCCAGGCGGCACGCCGAGCCCTAAGAAGTCCAGGCTGGTTAATGACAAAATCGCCGCACTCATGCGGAAAGGTAAAAAGGTAATCACGGGGGTTAGGCTATTGGGCAGAATGTGGCGCCGCATGATTTGCATATTCGTTAAGCCTAAAGCGCGCGCTGCCCGCACGTATTCCAAAGCACGATTACGGAAAAATTCCGCGCGTACATAATCGGATAAACCCATCCAACTAAATGCCGCGAGCAAAACAACCAAAAGCCAAATACTCGGCGTAAAGATCGACGCAAAAATAATTAGCAAGTACAACTCCGGCATGGCCGACCAAATTTCAATAGCGCGCTGGGTAATTAAATCGAACTTACCACCAAAAAATCCCATTAGCGCGCCCGTGATAATCCCCACGGTCACGCCCACGAAGGTTAAAGCAAGGCCAAATAGGATGGATAAACGAAAGCCATAAATTAAACGCGCCAACACATCCCGCCCACGATCGTCGGTGCCCAGCCAGTTATCCAAGGAAGGTGCCGCTGGGTTGGGTGACTTTGCAAAGTAGTTGAGGGTTTCAAAACTGTAGGGAATCGGTGGATAAATTGCCCAGTTCCCTTTGCTCGTGATGCTGCGCCGAATATCCGGATCCAAGAAATCCGTCGGCGTTGCAAAGTCACCGCCAAAAACAGTTTCTGGCTGGCTCTGCAAAATTGGAAAATAAAACTGCCCTTGGTAGCGCACCACTAAAGGCTTGTCGTTGGCAATCAGCTCGGCACACAAGCTAATGCCAAAGAGAATGACAAAAATCCACAAGCTGGTATAGCCCATGCGATTCGCTTTGAAGCGCTGCCACCGATTCATGAACCGCCCCCAGCGCCAAACTGAATCCGCGGATCTACCAGAACGTAACAGAGATCAGAGATGAGTTTCGTAAAGAGGCCAATCAAGGTAAAGAGGTATAGGGTGCCAAACACCACGGGATAATCGCGCCGCATGACGGACTCATAAGCCAACAAACCCAAGCCATCGAGTGTGAAGAGGGTTTCAATTAATAGGGATCCGGTAAAAAAAGCGCCCACAAAGGCGGCAGGAAAGCCCGTTACCAAAGGCAGCAATGCATTACGAAAGACATGCTTCCACAGTACTTGTTTTTCACTCAAGCCTTTAGCGCGTGCTGTGAGTACGTACTGCTTGCGAATCTCCTCTAAAAAGGAGTTTTTAGTCAGCATCGTGATGACAGCAAAACTACCAAGTACCGATGCCGTAATCGGCAGTACTAAATGCCAGAGGTAGTCGAGCACCTTGCCCATCATGGTCAAGTCGTTCCAATTGTCTGAAGTGAGTCCACGCAGTGGAAAGATTTGTAAGAAACTGCCGCCGCCAAAAATCACTAGCAGCAAAACACCCAGTACAAATCCCGGGATGGCATAACCGATTAAGACCATGGTGCTGGTTACCGCATCAAAGCGACTGCCCTCGCGCACTGCTTTAGCAATACCCAAAGGAATGGATATCAAGTAGCTAATAAAGAAGGTCCACAAACCGATGCTAATGGAGACCGGTAACTTAGACACAATCAATTGCCAGACGCTTTGATGCTGGTAATAACTCTGCCCCAAATCAAATTGCGCAAAGCGTTTGAGCATGGCAAAGTAGCGCTCCAATGGCGGCTTATCAAAACCATACAAGGCTTTGACTTCCGCGAGGCGTTCTGCATCAATCCCCTGACGACCGCGGTAGGTGCTGCCACCACCCGAGGACTCCGCACCACTTACGGCGGCATCGCCCTTACCCTTAAGCTCAAGCATTAATTGCTCCACCGGCCCGCCAGGCACAAACTGCACCACGGCAAACGTCAAGGTAAGGACGCCGAGTAAGGTTGGAATCATCAGCAAGATACGCTTGATGATGTAAGACAAGAGTTGACCGTTCATTGGGATTTCTCAGCCTTCCACCAGTTCAGTAAGATCCAAGATTCAGCGGTGTAATACAGCGGCGGTTCAGGGTAGCGCATCTCTTTGCGGAAGGCGACGCGGTGCGTTGGGTTGTACCACTGCGGTACAACGTAATAGCTATTCCACAACACCCGATCCAGTGCACGGGTAGCAGTTTGTAATTGGGCACGCGTTTCTGCGCGCACGATCGCATCGATTAAAGCATCCACTGCTGGAGAGCGAACGCCGATCACGTTATCCGACCCTTTTTCTTCAGCTGCCTTACTGCCAAAACGATCGTAGAGCTCATTACCCGGACTTTGCGAATCCGCAAAACGAATCGTCGTCATATCAAAATCGTATTCATTCATGCGCTTTTGGTGCAGCGCGAAGTCACTCGTACGCACATCTACTTTGATACCCAATTTTTCTAAGTTACGCACATAGGATGAGATCACGCGCAAAAAGAATGGTCCATCTTCAACCATCTCAAAACGAAATGGCTCTCCTTTGGCATTACGCAGGGCACCATCGCGGTAGGTCCAGCCCGCTTGCGCCAATAAGTCACGTGCCTTGAGTAAATTTTGGCGCAAACTGCTCGGCGCTACCGTGGTGGGCGGGGGTGGCATTGGCAAAAATACGGCATCGGGAACCGCTTGCGGGAATTGCGCTTTGAGTTTTTGCAGCAGCTTTAACTCATCCCCTTCAGGCTTGGCAGGCCCATCAAAATTAGCGCTCAGGTCGCTATTCATAAAGTAACTGTTGATACGACCGTATTGATCGTAAAACAGTTGGCGATTGAGCCATTGAAAATCCAGTGCATAGCCCAATGCTTGACGCACGCGCTCATCCTGAAACAAGGGCCTACGAATGTTGACCGCAAAACCTTGCATGCCAGCACCATTGTGATTAATGAATTCCTTTTTCAATAAAGTACCGTCATTGAACTTAGGGCCGACATAACTCTTGGCCCAATTTTTAGCGCGGTATTCAACCAAAGCATCAAACTCGCCTGCCTTAAATGCCTCTAAGCGCACCGCATCATCCGCGTAGAGCTTGTAATGAATGCGATCAAAGTTAAAAAAGCCAACCCGCACATTGACAGTTTTGCCATCGCGATTACCCCAGTAGTTTGGATTGCGCTTGTACACCATGGTTTTACCAGCACGGTAAGACTCGATGATGTAAGGGCCACTACCGATGGGATATTCAAACGCCAACTTATCGAATGCGGTCATGGTGCCGTCGGGCTTTTTACCCCAGCTGCGTGAAAAGATCGGCAGCCCACCCACCATCACCGGCAACTCGCTATTGGGTTCTTTAAAGTCAAAGCGAATCACCCGCTCCGATACCACTACGGCTTGCTTGACGTCGGCATAAACCGTCCGAAACTGTGGGTTAGCCAACTTACTCATTAAGGTGTCGTAGCTGTGTTTTACGTCTTCCGCCAATATCGGACTGTCGTCCGAGAAGCGCGCCTCTGGCCGAATCCGAAAGGTCACTGACATTTTGTCGGCTGCTACCGCAATGTCTTCTGCAATCAAGCCATAGGCACTCGATACCTCATCAGCACTGCCAACGGCAAGGGACTCAAACATCAACTGGGACACACCAGGAGCGGTCACGCCACGCAAAGTAAAGGGGTTGAACTTGTCAAAACTGGTGCGGCGATCGGGGTTGGGAAGCACTAAAGTGCCGCCTCGCGGTGCATTGGGGTTGACGTAGTCAAAGTGCGCAAAACCGTCGGCGTACTTGGGTTTGCCGTACTGGGCTATGCCTTGGGCAGCCCATACCTGCCCCATTATACCGAGTACTAGGGCTACAAAGAGGGCCGCCATTCCGCCAGAGTGATTCTGGACAAAGGGCATGGATGGGAGGGGGATACGAACCATATGCAACAATTGTAGATAGCAAATCACATTTGAAGCAAAGGATCACATCATGGGCTTTTTATCGGGCAAGCGGATTTTAATCACCGGCCTCCTTTCTAACCGCTCGATTGCCTATGGCATTGCTAAGGCCTGCCACCGTGAAGGCGCTGAATTGGCCTTTACCTATGTTGGCGATCGCTTCAAGGAGCGCACGGTCGACTTTGCCAATGAATTCAATTCCAAGCTGATTTTTGACTGCGACGTGGGCAGCGACGAGCTAATTAGCGCCCTATTCACGGATCTGGCTAAAAGCTGGCCCCAGTTTGATGGTTTCGTACACGCGATTGGTTTTGCCCCGCGCGAAGCCATTGCTGGCGACTTTTTGGAAGGTCTGAGCCGAGAGGGCTTCAAAATTGCCCACGACATTTCTGCCTACAGTTTTCCTGCGCTAGCAAAAGCAGCGCTACCCATGCTCAATCCCAATGGCGCTTTGCTGACCCTGACCTACTTAGGTTCGATGCGCAATGTACCCAACTACAACACCATGGGCTTGGCTAAGGCCTCCCTCGAAGCATCGGTCCGCTACCTTGCTGGATCACTTGGCCCCAAAGGCATTCGGGTCAATGGCATTTCTGCTGGTCCCATCAAAACCTTGGCCGCTTCGGGCATTAAAGGCTTTGGCAAAATTTTAAATGCAGTTGAAGCGACAGCTCCCTTGCGCCGTAACGTCTCGATTGATGATGTCGGCAATGCAGCATGCTTCTTGATGTCGGATCTTGCCAATGGCATTACCGCTGAAATCATTTACGTAGACAACGGCTTTAGCCAAGTCGTTGGTGGCATGGACGAGGTTTGAGAGTCCCGCTCACCGAGGCCTTGTGGTTTTGGGCTAAGCTAGGCTTTATTAGTTTTGGTGGCCCTGCAGGTCAAATCGCGCTCTTGCATTCCGAGTTAGTTGAAAAGCGTCGCTGGATTTCGGAGCGACGCTTTTTACATGCCCTCAACTATTGCATGCTCTTGCCTGGACCAGAGGCGCAGCAATTAGTAACGTATATAGGCTGGCTAATGCACCGTAGTATTGGCGGTATTTTGGCTGGCGTCCTTTTCGTACTGCCCTCGCTATTGATCCTCATTGGGCTGGGCTGGGTCTATCTGACTTATGGTCAGACCCCCTGGATCGCTGCCCTCTTTTTTGGCATCAAGCCTGCAGTCACTGCCATTGTCTTGTACACCGCCCTCAAGATGGGTAGACGTGCAATTGCGCACCGCGCCCTTTGGATCATTACTGCCCTCTCTTTTATTGCGATCTTTGTTTTTAATATTCCGTTTCCGATCATTGTGCTTTGCGCCGCGCTCATCGGTATATGGGGCGGGAAAAAATACCCCACTATTTTTAGCACCCAAGCCCAAAGCGCCAATGCCACTGCTGCAGTGGAGAGCAGCGATGCCATCATCGGCGATCTCACCCCAACACCGGAGCATGCCCGTTTTAGCGTTCGCGGCACCGCGCTAAAGAGTATGGTGGGTGGGCTACTATGGATTCTGCCCATTGCGGCGCTGATTGTCTTTTTTGGCTGGAAGGCCCTGTATCCGCAATTGGCTTGGTTCTTCACCAAAGCTGCCTTACTGACCTTTGGCGGCGCCTACGCTGTCTTGCCTTATGTCTATCAAGGTGCAGTCGAGCACTATCAGTGGGTTACGGCTAGCCAAATGATCGATGGACTTGCGTTGGGTGAGACCACACCAGGGCCGCTCATTATGGTGCTGGCTTTTGTTGCCTTTATTGCTGGGTATGTGCAACAGATACTTGGACCGGATATGGCTTTTTGGAGCGGCGCAATTGCGGCATGCATTGCCACGTGGTTTACGTTTCTGCCCTCTTTTTTATTCATCTTGATTGGTGGCCCATTGATTGAGTCCACCCATGGCAAGCTGCGCTTTACGGCACCCCTCACCGCCATTACTGCTGCAGTGGTCGGCGTGATTGTGAACTTGGGTCTATTTTTCGCCTACCACGTGTTCTTTCCGAATGGCTTTGCTGGATCGGTATCCATACCGTCGGTATTCATTTGTGCAGCAGCAGCACTTGCCCTGATTCGCTTTCAACTCGGCATTATGACTGTCTTGGCTGGCGCCGCATTTGTTGGGCTTGTCTTGAGCTGGTTGGGATAAAAGCCCATCCCACCTGAATCGTCCATTGCATAATAGGGTGATGCGAATCGAAGATCAAACTATTCAACACCTGCAGGAGTGGATTGGTAAATCCGAATCCGTTCTAGACACCGTAACTGTCGCTCCAGTGAGAGCCCTATCTGCCACATTAGATCGACCTGATCCGCTGCCTACGATTGGCACGTCCTTGCCCGAACTCTGGCACTGGCTTTATTTTTTACCCCATACCCCTCAATCTGAAATTGGTCCTGACGGCCACCCCAAGCGCGGCGGTTTTTTACCGCCCGTACCGCTGCCCCGACGCATGTGGGCTGGTGGACGCCTTGAGTGGATTAAGCCCCTGGTAGTGGGTGATGCAATTGAGCGCACTTCCACCATCCAATCGGTTACCCATAAATCGGGGCGCACGGGCGATCTCATCTTCGTTTTAGTGCGCCATGAAATTAGCAATGCAGCGGGTATTGCGCTGACGGAAGAGCATGACATTGTTTACCGTGATGCACCTGCGCCGGATGACAAACCGGTTGCACCCACCGCAGCGCCAAGCGATGCCACTTGGACTAAAGTCATCTACCCGGATGATGTCTTGCTATTCCGTTACTCCGCCCTGACCTTTAATGGGCATCGCATTCATTACGATCGGCGTTACGTTACGGAGGTGGAAGGCTATCCTGGATTAATTATCCATGGTCCTTTGATTGCTACCCTTCTCGTTGACTTAGTGCGTCAATCGATTCCAGGGTCTACATTAAAACGCTTTGAGTTCAGAGCGATTCGGCCGACCTTTGATATCAACCCCTTCTCCGTTTCAGCCACTCCAGACTTGGCGCTTGATCCCAGCGGCAATACAATCCGCGTTTGGGCTCAGGATCATGAGGGTTGGCTCACCATGCAAGCCACTGCGGTACTCAACTAATATGAGTGCGATTCATTATTCCAAGGTGTTGGCTGACTTTGCGGCAACGCTCAAGCCGTCGGATATTCCACAAGACGTTATGCGCCGCGGCGAAGACTTGCTAGTCGATTGGTTTGGCTCTGCGGTTGCTGGCAAAGGCGCAGCGCCGGTCGAGGCCATCACCCAATTTGTCCAGCAGATGGGCCCCAGTAATGGCCCAGCGGAAATCCTCATTCACCGCAGCAGCAGTAGCCCCTATTTGGCAGCGATGTCCAATGCAGCGGCATCGCATGTGGTTGAGCAAGACGATTTACACAACAGTTCCGTGTTCCATCCAGCGACCGTCGTGTTCTCGCCTGCTCTAGCGTGCGCCCAAGCCTTGGGTCGCTCTGGTACTGAGTTTCTGACGGCAGCCATCGTGGGTTACGAGGTGGGCATTCGGGTGGGCGAGTTTTTGGGTCGCTCGCACTACAAAACATTTCATACGACGGGTACTGCCGGCACTTTGGCATCGGCTGCGGCAGTAGGTCACCTCCTAAAGCTCAGCCCAGAACAAATGCTGCATGCCTTCGGCTCTGCTGGTACGCAATCGGCTGGCCTGTGGGAATTCCTACGCGATGCGGCTGACTCCAAGCAACTGCATACCGCACATGCGGCCGGAACGGGTTTGATGTCTGCCTATTTAGCGCAAGCGGGGTTTACTGGAGCGCAGCACATATTGGAGGGCAAACAGGGCTTGGCTGCTGGGATGTCAAGTGATGCCGATCCCAATTGCTTAATCGATCGCCTCGGCGAGCGCTGGGCTAGTGCAGAAACCAGCTTCAAATACCATGCCTCGTGCCGCCATACCCATCCAGCCGCCGATGCGCTCTTGCACGTGATGCAAGTCAATGGCATTGAGCCTAAAGCGATTGATCGGATTGTGACGCACGTCCACCAAGGTGCGATTGATGTCTTAGGGCCAGTAACAAACCCAACGACCGTGCACCAATCGAAGTTCTCCATGGGCACCGTACTGGCGATCATTGCACATTATCAATTTGCGGGCCTTCAAGAATTTGCCGACCACTTTAGCGATCCTGAAATCTGCGCCTTGCGCGATCGGGTCACGATGGAGCTAGATCCTGAGATTGATGCGGCCTACCCTAAGCGCTGGATTGGAAAGGTAACCGTGACCCTAAAAGACGGACGCCAATTGCATGGTCGCGTGGATGAGCCCAAGGGTGATCCCGGTAATACCCTGTCGCGCAGTGAGATTACGGATAAGGCACTGCGCTTAGCCGCATTCAGTAGTGGCGCTACCCCACTGGAGATGACCAGTGCCATCGATGCGCTGTGGAATATCCGCAATCAAACGAAGGTCCGTTTTTTACTGAGTCCACAAACATGAACGCCACAAATCCGACCGAGCATCCGATTGCCTATGCCAGTACCTTTTTGTTCGTTCCGGGAAACCGGCCCGAGCGATTTATAAAGGCCCTGAATAGCGGCGCCCATGCCGTCATCCTTGATTTAGAAGACGCAGTTGCCGAAGAAGATAAAGAGTTCGCTCGGAAAGCCATTCGGCAAGCATGGCCGAGCTTTTCTAAAGAACAATGGCTTCGAATAGTGATTCGCTCCAACGCGCCTGGCACGCGCTTTTATGGTGAAGACTTAATGCTGGCCGAAGAACTGACTGTTGCTTGCCTGCTCATTCCCAAAAGTGAATCGATCGATCAGATGAATGGCGCGGCAGAAGTATTACCCAGCAGTGCCATCATCCCCATGATTGAAACGGCACGTGGACTACAACAGCTAGATGCAATTGCAAACGCACAGCAAGTCATTCGGCTAGCACTGGGTAATATTGATTTACAAGCTGACCTTGGTATGGTGTGCGATGCACAAGAAACGGAATTGCAAGTGGCGCGCTTTGGGCTGGTTTTGGCTTCGCGCCTGGCCGAGATAGCCCCGCCGATTGATGGCGTTACGACCGCAACCGACGATATTGACCGCATTACTGCAGACGCACTTCGAGCAAAAAGGCTTGGATTTGGTGCAAAGCTGTGCATTCATCCAAAGCAAGTCCCCATTGTTTATAAGGCATTTATGCCCAATGAGGAAGAGTTGCACTGGGCTGGCCAAGTTATCGCGGCCGACCAGGCTTCCAAAGGTGGTGTAGTCAAGCTAAATGGCCGTATGATTGACAGACCCGTTGTACTTTTGGCCAAACGCCTACTGGCCCTTGCTGGTAAACACTAATGCCCCGCAAGGCAATAGGAATGGCAAAATCATAGGGCATTAAAAAACTGGAGACCTTAATGAAATTGAAGAAAACCGTATTAGCTGGATTTGCTGCCATTGTCAGCGCCAGCGCCTTAATTACTAGCAACGTTGCTACTGCACAAACGAACTGGCCAAACAATAAGCCAATTTCGTTGATCGTTCCCTTCGCAGCGGGCGGCCCAACTGATACTGTGGCTCGCTTAATTGCGATTCCAATGGGCAAGTCCTTGGGCACCACCGTAGTGGTTGAGAATGCACCAGGTGCCGGCGGTACGGTTGCCTCCGCTAAAGTAGCCCGCGCTACACCAGATGGTTACACGATTTACATACACCATATGGGCATGGCTACTGCGCAAGCCTTATATGACAAGCTGCCATACGATCCACTCAAAGACTTTGAGTACATTGGTCAAGTAGTGGATGTTCCAATGCTTTTACTCGCACGTAAAGACTTCCCGCCAAACAACTTTAAAGAACTCGAGGCTTACATCAAAGCCAACGGTAATAAAATATCGATGGCTAATGCTGGTCCTGGTGCGGTATCGCAGTTGTGTGGACTTTTATTGCAAAGCCGGTTAGGCGTGCGCTTAACCAACGTACCTTACAAAGGTACTGGCCCTGCATTGACCGACCTGATGGGCGGCCAAGTCGACATGTTGTGTGACCAAACTACCCAAACAATTAACATTGTCAAAGATAATCGGGTTAAGGTATACGGCACCACCACACCAAAGCGTTTGTCTGCATTGCCTAATGTTCCTACGCTTGATCAGGAAGGCTTAAAGAACTTTGACGTTAAGGTATGGCATGGTCTGTACACACCAAAGAATGTTCCACAGGCTATCCAAACTAAACTCAACACTGCTCTCAAAGCAGCCTTAAATGATCCGGATGTGAAGAAGCGCTTAGCTGACTCTAATATTGATATTGTGTCAATGGACAAAGTCAGTGCCAATGGCCTTAAAACCCACCTTGAAAACCAAATCAACGTATGGGGTCCTGTGATTCGTAAAGCCAATATTCCAGACTAAGCTTTATCTAGTCAGCGGAATTCGTTCCGCGGTGTAAAAGCAAAACCAGCGATGCGTCGCTGGTTTTTTTATGCCCTTCATTAAGCCTCCTGATGCCGGCTGACTTAACCCTTACGAAATAGGTAACCCGTTTGAGCACGCGCTTTACGGGAGCGCAATACTGACTGAATCAGCGAACCGATCGCCCAGAAGCCCAAGAAGGGATCGAGGATATAGTCCCACAAATTAGCCGACTCGTGCCACCCGGCTGCCCAAGCCAAAATGGCAATCGCCAAGATAATCGCCATCCGGTTCGAACCCATCAGCAAGGCAACCAGCGCCGTTGCAATGAATGCAGCCAAAAAGGCAATTGAGCCGTAGCCCCAAGCATAGGGGTCTAGCATGCCTACGCCTAAAGCCAGGGGATAAAAAACAATTGCAACGAGTGCAATCCACACCTTCATGAATGCCGGTACTTTTAATTCTTTTGGCGAAAAATAGGCTGTCCACAGAAGTAACATCGAGGTGATGCTAAGTTCACCCGTGAAGCCGCGAACGTAAGCAGCCAAGGGCAATTCCAGTGGCAGAACAAAGGTAAAGATCGGCCAAAATAAGAGGTTAGCCAGCACAAAGCAAACGGCTACCCGCAGTGCCACTATCCGCACATGGCCTTCCTCTTTAAAAAACACGGCCTGCGCAAGGCATGTCAATACGATTGCAGAACTGATTGCAATCTCCGCCAAGGAAATCACTTGTATGACTGAATTAGGAAGCATTACGAACTTCCTTTCTGATTCTTTTTACTGTCAATCCAGCGTGGATCAAACTGAATGTGCTTGATTCTTTTGCGGTCGTAGGTATAGACCAAATGCACTGACCCATTGGCACCCAGCAATAAAGAGGGGTAAGAAAATTCGCGATACAAGCCATTCGTGAGCGTCTGGTCACTCTCTAGCTCAGCAATCACATTCCAATTGCTGGTTCCGGCAGGTGCTATCGCCAATACAAGGCGATGGCGGGCAGACTCCAAGTCATTGAGCACAATGAGGCGATCGCCATTGGGGAGTTGTAAGCCCGCAATCGCTGCATTGGGATTGGCTAAATCCAAATCCGCACCACTAGACCATGATTGGCCGGCATTTTCAGTCACGGCGCTGGCAATGCGCGGTGGGCCTGCGGACCTTGCCTGCCGAAAGTAGGCAACGGCCTTTTCAGGCGCATCAATAAAGACGATGGGTTGCAATAAGGCGCGGCCCGAACTCATGCGACGCTTATCAACCACGCGCCCGCCATCAACCCGAATGAGCTCGCCAAATTTACCCATCCACTCGTGATACACCGGCAAACCCAGCGTGCCATCCGTAAAGTCAAATCCGGGCGCCTTAATCAAAGTACTTAAATTGAGCGCAGGAGTAGTAATCAGCCGCTGGGGACGCGACCAGCTTTCGCCCTCATCGCCGGACTCCATCCAGCTGATGGAACTGCCAGCCCAACCCCCTACTGAAACCGTTACGAAATAGAGTTGCAACTTACCGTCGCTAGAGCGCACCGGTAATGGATTACCCAGCTTTTTAATGTAACGCGATAAGCCTCTTTCAGCAGCGACCCGATCAATTACCACTTGAGGCTTGCCCCAAGTGGCTGCCTGGGTATCAAACACCGCCGTTTGAATTACTACATCGCTTGCGCCTTCCCTGGAACCAGCAAACCAAAATGCCCTTAGGTTGCCATCCTTTAAGAGGATCGCGGCCCCTGCATGTACAGATGGTGCGGCGGTCTCTGGAATAAAGTGCGCTTGCGGCTCGGGAATAGTCGCCTGCGATTTTTTACTCCCTACTACAGGTGTATCTGCTGGGCTCTGCTCTGCATTGGGGGCTGCTACTGGCATTGCAAACGCAGCCCATTTTGGCTGGCTCTCAATCTGAATGTACCCTGCTACACCAGCAAGCACCAAGAGGCAAAAACTCAGTACACGCATCATCGGCAAGCATCCGGTGCGGCACTTGGAACAGCGGATGGCGAGTGGATGAGGTATTCGTTCACGAAAAGGTATTGTCCCATCTCACCCTGAATGATGGCCAAAATCTCCGCTTGCGTATGGCGTGCGCGCATCTCCATGCGCTTACCTAAAACCTGACAGTCGGCACAGAATACCGGCGGCGCTCCTTGCGGTGCATATGCCGTAAAGTAGGCATAGCGTTTTGCTAAATCAGCACCATTTGCAGCCTCACCGGCAGGGTAGCCCTGCAAGCGTGCACCTGGCAATAGGAGGCGATATTCCTCATCTTTTGCCCGGAAATCACAGGGCACGGCCACCAGCTGATTCTGCACACGGGCAATTGCCTGCGGATCGTAACGCCCCACCTGCCCTTCCAGTGGGCCTAGTCCAGTATTGAGCGCTAAATAGCAAATAAAGCAGGTCGCCAAAGCAGAGAGCTTAGCCATGCTTGGCTTAAACAGTCCCCACATCAATAATGCAATACCAGAACCCAGTAAGAGCCAATGCCAAAGGGGGTACTGCCAAACCAATGGGCTAGCCCAATCACCCCCATCCAAACGCACACTTACCCAAGTCAGTGCAAGCAAGACAATCAACTGCAATACCAGTGCTACCCGAAATCCCCACAAGGGCAAACGATGCCAATGCAAGGCAATCAGAGCCGCCAGGGCGGGCATTACTGGCAATAAGTAGCGGCCAGAGCGTTGGCTGGGTAAACTGAATACGATAAAAAAAGCAAGTACAAGGAGCCACAGTAAACGCTCTTCGATGTCAATCACCGCTCGCTCACGCCACGATTGCCAACCCAGCGATACCAAGACAAAAGCGAATAGACCTGCATTGCCAATGGTTGTTAGTAGCAGCAAGCCAATGCTATCGCCGCCCCGAATCAAATCCAGAAAATAGTTGCTGCTGCGCGCGCCAAATTTACCGGCATTCTCGCCCAGCACAAATTCCCGCCAAATGGCTTCGGGGTTTGGGTCCAGAGCAAACCACAGGCCAAAAATACCCAGGGCAATGCAGCCAATCAAAATGACCTTGTATAAATCCCGCTTTAGGGTATCGACCAGGCGCCAGTCACGCCAACACCAATACCAGAGGCTCAAGGCAAAGCACGCAGGGAGTACGTAAGCAAATGACTTGTACAGGAGTCCTAGACCAATGCTGATTGCAGCCATCAGCGGAAAAAGGATGCGCGAGTCAAATGCAGCGCGGCCCCAATACAAGAGGGCAAAAAAAGGTAGGCTTAGAAAAAAGACTTCCGGTGGATCGGTCAGGTAGGGCCGTCCATAGCGGTAGCTTGCAAAGAAAGATAACCACACTACCGCAGCGAGTAATCCAGTCTGCACCTTCCCAGAAAAACGCGCGACCGCTAAAAACAGAAAGAATGCCGTAAGTCCGGTATAGACCACACTGGGCCAGCGCAGCTCCCATAAACCCCAGTTGGCTGCCCAGTCCGTACTGGCAATGCCTTGCCAAAACACCAGTGGTGGCTTGGTATTGCGCATGGCCTCCATCTCCGACTGCAAAGGCAGCCACTGCCCCAAGTCTGCGGTGATGCGGGCAATGTGCATATAGACATACTCATCGCCATTTTTTGGCGCAAAGCGGCTATCCAAGGCAAAGAAATACGTCAGGATCGCAAGGGCCAGAGTGAGAAGAAGAAAACGGAGGTGGGTCTGGCTAGGCATGGCGCTAGTTTATAAGGCTTAGGAAAATTCCCGATAAATTAGGGTAAACCTGCAGGCGCACAGATTAATTAGTTGTAACAATATAAGGAATCAATCTCAAGGATTAATGCATTTAAGTTAAGCAAGCATTACCATGGGTTTGCGGTTCGATTTAAGCTTGTTTTAGTGGATTTTTTTATCAATACAAATGGAGCGTATCCAAATGCAAAGTAGCTTTCGTAAACTGGGGCTGGGCCTTGTGGCCTTTTTAAGCCTGTCACAAGTTAGCTTATTCGCTGCGGCACAAAATGCCGATGCAACTAAGTTGTATCACCGCAGTCTGGCCGCCACCTGCGCGAACTGCCATGGCACGGATGGCAAAGGCGTTCCTGAAGCCGGTATGCCGCTGATTAATAACCAATCCAGCGCGCAGATACTTGCCAGCATGAAAGCGTATAAATCCGGCGCACGCGAAGGCACGATCATGCCGCAATTAGCTAAAGGCTACAGCGACGAACAACTACAAATCATTGCCAATCAGCTTGGCAAGAAATAAGGGGATGACTATGAATCGTCGAATTTTTATGGGCCAAAGTGCTGCGGCCCTGGGTTTATTGACTGGCCTTTCTGGCCCAGCCCGTGCAGCCAATTTACAAAAAGCGGAAGTGATCGTGATTGGTGGCGGTTATGGTGGCGCTACCGCTGCAAAATACATTCGCTTGCTTTCCAATAACACCGCTCGGGTCACAATCATTGAGCCCAATTCTGAATTCTATTCTTGCCCGATGTCTAACCTCGTTGTTGGTGGATCGCGGACAATGTCGGAGCTACGGGTTTCGTATGACAACCTAAGCAAACGGCACGGCATCAAAATGATTAAAGACAGCGTCGTCAATATCGATGCCGCCAATCAAACTGTGCAACTCGCCTCGGGTAAGTCGATGAAATTCGACAAAGTGGTTCTGTCCCCCGGAATTGGCCTGATGATGGATAGCATTCAAGGTTTAGCGCAAGCCAATCAAGCGGGCGTTACTTTGCAAGCTTGGAAAGCTGGTCCTGAAACCGTAGCCCTGCACAAGCAAGTGGCAGCCATGCGCGAAGGTGGCGTGTTTGCCATCACCATCCCAGAGGCGCCGTATCGCTGCCCTCCTGGTCCATATGAGCGTGCCTGCCAAGTTGCGTCTTACCTGAAGGCCAATAACCCCAAAGGCAAGGTCTTGATTTTGGATGCAAACCAAGACGTCACCTCCAAAGGCGGCCTCTTTAAAAAGGTGTGGGCTGAGCAGTATGCTGGCATGATTGAATACCGTCCGAAACACAATGCCGTTGCGGTTGATGCCAAAACCAAGACCATCAAGTTTGATGTCCAGGACGATGTAAAAGCCGATGTCTTAAACGTCTTGCCCATGATGCGTGCGGGTGATGTGGCTGTCAAATCCGGTATTGCCAACTCCAATGGTCGCTGGGCAAATGTCAACTACATCAACTTTGAGTCTACTGCTGCTAAGAACGTGCACGTCATTGGTGATGCAATTCAGGTTGCGCCCTTGATGCCGAAGTCCGGTCACATGGCCAACTCCCATGCCAAGGTAACAGCGGCAGCTATTGTTGCTGAGCTCAGCGGCTGGGAAGTTAATCCAGCTCCTATGTTGACTAACACCTGCTACAGCTTTGTGAATGCCCGTGAAGTAGTACATGTTGCCAGCGTGCACCAGTACGTCGCTGCTGAGAAAACCTTTAAAACCGTTGCAGGTTCAGGCGGTCTCTCGAGCGAGCCAACTACCCTTGAAGGTGTGTATGCCTGGGGTTGGGCTCGTAATATCTGGGCAGATAGCTTGGCATAATTGCAGCTCAATTTGGCTTGATGCCAAAACGAAAAAAGGGGCTTACTCGTAAGCTCCTTTTTTTATTCCATTTTACGACGGTTTATGACGCAATTGCATTTTGCGCATTACGCGCACGGCGCCGCTTACTGATGATAAAGAAGAGGACGGCAACGATTGGTGCAGCAATGGCGGCAGTGATCTCAGGGTAAACCGGCAAGCCAGCTTCCTTGCCACCCTTGGCGACGTAAAAAAGCAGGCCAACCAAGTAGTAGGTCAGAACCAGAACCGATAAGCTATCGACCGTCTCTTGCATGCGCAATTGAAGCCGTGCCCGTTTATCCATGCTGGCCAATAAGGCCTGAGTTTGCTCTTCATTCACAAACTCGATGCGCGTGCGCAGGGTTTGGGTTGTTCTGGATACTCGATCCGACAACTCCTTCAGGCGGCGCTGCGTCCATAGGCAGGTGTCCATCGCTGGCTGAAAACGCCGATCCATAAACTCGCGTAGAGTCTGAATACCCGGCACAGCTAGCTCGTTGAGCTCGGCCAAGTTTTTATTTACTAACTGGCTATAGGCTTCTGCGGCGGTAAAGCGTAGACCAAACTCAGAAATCCATTGTTCCGTCTTCGATGCAAGCTGAGAGAGCTCAGCTAAAAACTCACCATTCTTTTTCAGCTGAGTGCCGGAATCCGTTTGCAGTAAGGCAATTTCTTTCGACATTTGCGCTAGCTCGGACTCGGCATTGCGTAGCGGCAAGGACAGGCCCTTAGCTACCGGGAAGGCAAGCATCGCAGCCATGCGGTAGGTTTCCACTTCCGTAATACGGCGCGCCACTCGTCCGGCTTGACGGGATCCCAAGGTGTTGTGCGGTACATAGTACGAGATAAAGCCATCCTCGTTTAAATGCAAGTCTGTCCAAAGCTGCGCTTGGCGATTGGACATGATGTAACCACCGATCAAGGTATTGCCATCAAAAATAGCAGAGACCTCTTCTGCATCATTAAAGAGGCTGCGGTCTTCAAAGGCAATGTCAATGGCTGCAATACGCTGTCCACCAGATGCTTCGATGGCTGGGCAAGCCATTTTTTGAAGTAAGGCATTCAAGTCTGTCAGGATAGGCTGGCGAGTCTGCATCAAGGGAGCGTCTACCAATCTACTTTGCTGAACGATCGCTGCAATGGTGGCAAATTCGCCATGGAGCTCCCATTTAATGATGATGCGCTCGGGAGCCGCCGTTAACTCAATCGATCTAAAAAAGTGATCTTGGTTACCAGCGCCTTTTTTAGGAAAGGCTTTTGAGAGGCATTCAATCCAATCGATTTGCAATTGACGAGACGCTGCATCCAATAAAAAAGCTTGCGACAAAATACGCTCTTTAGGCCACTGCGCGACTGGCGGCCGGGAGTGTACCTCTTCATGGAGCACCTGCCTTGAGGGGTGATCGTAGGGTTTCATCATCTGCTGTTCCGGTCTGCGGTATTGGGTGATTGTGAAATGATACCGCTAAATATGGGCTAAAAAGGGCTCTGGGTAGCAAATTCCAGCCTGCCTATAGAATAGGAATTCATCTGCAATTGAATGGATCTTATGTCGCTGCATCCCTCCAACAGTCCAGAGTGGTCTACCCGCGTTGATTTGGCGGCATGCTACCGCTTATGTGCCCTGAATCGCTGGGATGACCTGATCTATACACACATTTCTGCCGCAATTCCGGGGGAGCCAAATCACTATCTGATCAATCCCTTTGGTATGCAGTTTGACGAAATCACGGCTTCCAGTTTGCTCAAAGTCAATGTGCAAGGGGAATTACTGCCCAATCAATCTGGCATGGTGAACCCGACCGGCTTTGCTATTCATGGTGCTATCCACCGAGCACGCTCTGATGCCCAATGCGTAATGCATTTGCATAACACCGCCGGCATCGCGGTATCCGCTCAGCGCGATGGACTGCTGCCTTTATCGCAACATGCCATGCGCTTTATGGGGCACTTGAGTTACCACGATTACGAAGGCGTTGCGCTAACCGAGGCCGAAGGAATGCGCCTCACCAACAATCTTGGGAATCACCCGGCCATGCTATTACGCAACCATGGAACCCTAACTGTAGGTCGAACCGTTGCTGAAGCCTATGTAGTAATGGCCACTCTGATTAAGGCGTGTGAAATTCAAGTGGCGGCATTCAGCAGCCCCAATCTGATCATGCCCGAACCTAGGATCATTGAAAAAGCGGCGGCCGATCTGCACGACTTGGGCGCGGAAGAAGGCGTCCTCGAGTGGCCTGCCTTGCTGCGCAAACTGGACCGGATTGATCCCAGCTATAAGCAGTAAATAAAAGCGATGTTGTAATCTGAATTTCACCTGAAAGGAAAATGCCATGCCCACAATTAATGTTCAACTGTTTGCTGGACGAACCGCCGAGCAAAAACGGCAATTCGTTGAAGCCGTAACGCGCGTCACCTGCGAAACCCTCAACTGCTCAGCTGAATCGGTTGACATTATTTTGACGGATGTTACTAAAGAGAATTGGGCTACCGGTGGCGCCCTGTGGTGTGACAAAAAATAGTAAGCTATATCTGCGTGTCGATCTTAGTAGGTGATGGTGGTGCGCTGCATAATGATCTTATTGGCACATTGGCTGTTTGTGCAGGAAAAGACACAATTTAATAAGGGATTGCATGCAAAAGATCGTCGTTATAGGCACAGGGACAATGGCTGCCGGCATTGCAGCTGGATTTATTGCTGAGCAATATTCTGTGGTTATTTTGGGTCGGACCTTAGAAAAAGCCGAGTCCTGCCTCAAAAAGGCGGCCGCTTTGACTCCAGGTATTGAGTTGACAGATATGCATCATCAGACCGGATTAATTGATACCTGGGATGCGTGGGATAACTGCGTATGGGTGATTGAAGCCGTCACCGAAAACCTAGCAATCAAACAGGCCATTTTTAAGTCACTGGACGGACGTGTACCGGCTAGCATTCCGATTGGCAGCAATAGCTCGGGATTCCCTATTAGCAAGATTGTCCAAGGGCTGCCGACCGCGTCTCGGATGATGGGGGCCCATTACTTTATGCCGGCGGACATTGTTCCTTTGGTTGAGATTGTGATGGGTGAAAAAACTGATCCCCTACTGGCAGAGCAGGTGTGTGCACTATACAAATCGATTCATAAAAAACCAGTCTTAGTAAAGCGCGATATCCCCGGATTTTTAGCGAACCGTATTCAGCATGCACTTATGCGTGAAGCACTGGCTTTGGTTGATGCAGGCATTGCGACACCCGATGATATTGACGATGCAGTACGTTATAGCTTTGGATTTCGCTACGCAGCGGTTGGCCCGATGACCCAGAAAGAAATCTCTGGGTGGGATGGTATGGCCAATGCCGCCAAGGAAATCTACCCCTCGCTCTCGAATATTGATGCCATTCCACCCAGCTTAGCCAAGTTGATGGCAGAAGGCAAAACCGGAATCAAGGCGGGGGAAGGATTCCGTAAATGGAGCCCAGAAGAAAGTAAGGCCGTAAATGCACAATACACTCGCAGACTAAAAGCAGCATTTGATGTATTGCAAATGGAATAAGGTAGCAACGCCATGATTGAAATATCTGAAAAGCGCCTGATCGGGCCCGTGATTCGCTTGCATCCCAATGACAACGTCGTTGTTGCTCGTGTTGATGTTGGCATTGGCACCGAAGTGCCGAGCGAACAATTCACTAGCCGTAGTCAAGTGCCGGCGGGCTACAAAATTGCGGCACGGCCAATAAAAAAAGGGGAGCCCATTCTGAAGTACAACGTCACCGTTGGCTTTGCGAATGTGGATATTGAGCCTGGCACCATGGTGCATGGTCACAATACCGATTTTAAAGAATTTGATCGAGACTACGCCTACGCTAGTGAATTTAAGCCGACCGCTCTATTGCCAGAATCGGAACGTGCCACCTTTGAGGGTTATGTGCGCGCCAACGGCAAAGTAGGCACACGGAATTTCATTGGCATTTTGTCTACCGTCAATTGTTCAGCGACGGTAGTGAATAAGATTGCCGAATGGTTTACGCCTGAGCGTTTAGCCGAGTATCCCAATGTGGATGGGGTTGTTGCCTTTAGTCACTCGATTGGGTGCGGCATGGAAATGACGGGCGAGCCGATGCAATTGCTCCGCAGGACCATGGCTGGCTATGCGCGGCACCCCAACCTCGCTGCCGCTTTGGTGATTGGATTAGGCTGTGAGCGCAACCAACTTAAAGGTCTAATGGAGCAGGAGGACCTCATAGAAGGCTCCACCTTACATACCTTCATCATGCAAGAGAGTGGTGGCACCCGCAAAACCATTGAAGCTGGGATTGAGGCGGTTAAAGCGCTACTGCCAAATGCCAATAAAGTAAAGCGTGAGACCGTCTCAGCAAGCCACCTATGCGTGGGCCTGCAGTGCGGTGGCTCCGATGGCTTCTCATCGATCACTGCTAATCCCGCCTTAGGCGCTGCCGTTGACATTCTGGCGCAGCACGGGGGCACGGGTATTTTGTCGGAGACTCCCGAGATTTATGGTGTCGAACATACCCTCACCCGCCGCGCGGCGACCAAAGAGATTGGTGAAAAACTAATCCAGCGCATTCGCTGGTGGAAAGACGAGTACTCGGTTGGCCGTGATGTCCAAATTAATGGCCAAGTCAGCCCCGGCAATCAAATCGGTGGCTTGGCTAATATTTTTGAGAAGTCCTTAGGCTCCTCCATGAAAGGCGGCACAGGCCCGTTGATGGAAGTCTATCGCTATGCCGAGCCGGTCACGACTAAGGGCTTTGTCTTTATGGATACGCCGGGATTTGATCCCGTCTCCGCAACCGGTCAGATCGCAGGCGGCGCAAATCTAATCGCGTTTACAACGGGTCGTGGCTCAATGTTTGGCAGCAAGCCTGCCCCCTGCATCAAATTAGCGACCAATACACCGATGTTTTTGCGCCTGACTGAAGACATGGATATTAATTGCGGTGAAATTTTAGACGGCACCGTCTCCGTACAAGAAATGGGCCAGCGTATCTTTGAACTCTTCTTGGATACTGCCTCGGGTAAGCCCTCTAAGAGTGAGCTTTTGGGATTGGGTGACTACGAATTTGTACCCTGGCAAATTGGCATTATGAGTTAAGCCGAAGGGCTAGCGCTTTGGCCAGCCCTTTTCTGCTTTCAGACGCTATAAAGATCTGTAAAATGGGTTGAAGCACAAATCAATACCACTACAGGAGTCGCTTTCGCCTGATGAAATTCAAGGACTATTACGAAACGCTCGGCGTTGCCCGCAGCGCAAGCCAAGATGAGATTAAGCAAGCCTATCGCAAGCTGGCGCGCAAATACCACCCGGACGTCAGTAAAGAAGCGGGTGCTGAGGAGCGATTTAAAGAAGTGGGGGAAGCATTTGCGGTATTAAAAGACCCCGAGAAGCGTGCAGCCTATGATCAAATGGGCAGCAATTGGAAGAGTGGTCAAGACTTTAACCCACCACCCGATTGGAATGGGGGCGGCTTTGCAGATGGTGAGTTTAGCGGCGACCAGAGTGATTTTTTTGAATCCCTCTTTGGCCGAGGTGCTCGTGCTCAAGCTGGACGGCAATCGCAAGCGCGATCTGCCAAAGGCCAAGATCAGCATGCCAAGATCATGATTGATTTAATTGATGCATACCAGGGCGCCAAACGCACCATTGGTTTAAGCATGCCAGCCTACGATGATCAGGGTCAATTATTCATGCAAGAGCGCAAATTGGATGTCAGCATTCCGCAAGGCATTCGTGCAGGCCAGAATTTACGGCTCGCAGGCCAAGCAGGCCCCGGCTTTGGTGGCGGGCCAGCGGGTGATCTGTATTTAGAGATCGGCATTCATCCTGATCCGACTTACCGAGTCGATGGCAAGGATGTATTTTTTGATTTGCCACTGAGTCCATGGGAGGCGGCCTTAGGTACTACCGTCAACGTACCTATGCCAAGCGGCGCCCTACTTGAGTTAACGATTCCGCCCAACACTCCTGCTGGACGCAAGATGCGACTCAAAGGCAAGGGTATCCCCAGTAAAGAACCTGGTGATCTCTATGTTGTACCCAATATTGTTTTACCCAAGGCAGAAACCGATAAGCAAAAAGAAGCCTATCGCACACTGCAAGGTGCATTTGATTTCAAGCCCAGAAGTCACTGAAAGGGATAAATGGTATGACACAAACCCACATTACTTGGATTGAAGGCAGCATTGTTGAGCATGATGTGCATATGACAATAGTGGAACTAGCCCAAGCGACGCAAACTCCAGAAGACCTGATCATGGCTTGGGTCTCGGAAGGCGTTTTAAGTCCCGCTGGCGCATCGCCAGAGGATTGGCGCTTTAGTGGAAGCTCACTTCAGCGAGCCAAAACGGCTGCACGCCTCATGCACGACTTGGAGCTCAATCTACCTGGCGTGGCATTAGCCCTGAATTTGCTCGATGAGCTTGATCGGCTGCGTAGTCAACTCCACCTTGCTAACGTTGCTAATACCAGCTCTAGCAAAGAATAAGGAAGCCCGAGGCTAGGCTTCTGAACGGCTTAGTAATAATTCCCAGCGCTGCAGCATGGCATCGACCTGATTGGTCACTTCTGTTAAGCGGGCTTGCATGCTTGCGGCTAATTCTGGTTCATTTTTGTATAAATCGGGATTGCTCATCGCCAGGCCAATCTCAGCCTGCTCTGCCTCAAGCACTTCAATCTGCAAAGGCAATGCCTCTAACTCTTGGCGCTCTTTGCCATTGAGTTTTTGAACACCGCCCTTAGTGGCAACTGGCTTTGCCTCCTTGTTTCCTTTTTCTGCTGGCTTGATACTTGCTTTTACAGTAGGCTCTGTCTTTAAGCTACCGTTTTCCGAGCGAATTTGATCAGAGCGTGCCTTTTGAATTTTCCAGTCTTCATAGCCACCCTCGTACTCACGCCAAAATCCATCGCCTTCATTGGCAATAATGCTGGTCACGACATTGTCTAAAAAGTAACGGTCGTGACTGACTAAAAAGACCGTACCCTTATAGTCCTGCAGTAGTTGCTCCAAGAGATCCAGGGTATCGATGTCTAGGTCGTTGGTCGGCTCATCCAATACCAAGACATTGGCTGGGCGAGCAAACAGACGCGCAAGTAACAGGCGATTGCGCTCACCGCCTGACAAAGTGCTGACCGGTGAATTGGTGCGCTCTGGCGCGAATAAGAAATCACTTAAATAACTTTTCACGTGCTTGCGATTGCCATTGATTTCGATCCATTCGCTTCCGGGGCTGATGTAATCTTCCAGAGACGCATTGAGATCGAGGCCTTCGCGCATTTGATCAAAGTAAGCCACTTCAATGCGCGTGCCCATCACCGCTGTTCCGGAGTCCGGCGCAATGGTGCCGAGAATCAGCTTTAACAAGGTTGTCTTGCCAGCGCCATTGGGGCCAAGTAGACCAACCTTGTCGCCACGCAAGATGGTGGCGGTAAAGTCTTGAACGATCGGGCGATCATATGATTTAGATACGTTTTGCAAGTCCGCCACGATCTTACCGCTACGATCCCCCGCAGAGACAGCCAACTTCACCTGACCCATTTCATCGCGGCGCTGTGCACGACTAGCGCGTAATTTTTCCAAACGGGCGATCCGGCCAACGCTACGCGTACGTCTTGCCTCAACCCCCTTCCGAATCCAAACTTCTTCTTGCGCTAGCAGTTTGTCTGCTCTTGCATTGGCTAAGGATTCCGCATTGAGCTCTTGGTCTTTTAAGACCTCGTATGCTGAAAAATTACCAGGATAGCCTCGCAGAATTCCGCGATCCAGCTCCACAATTTGGGTACAGACCGTATCCAAAAATGCACGGTCATGGGTAATTAATACCACTGAGCCTTGGTACTCTTTTAACAATTCCTCTAGCCACGCGATGGAGTCCAAGTCCAAGTGGTTGGTTGGCTCATCCAGTAACAGTACGTCTGGAACCGCAACCAAAGCTTGGGCTAAAGCGACTCGCTTTTTTGTGCCCCCGGATAGCGCTGTGATTTTCATCTCGGCTTCCAGATGCAAGCGATCCAGGGTTTCGTGTACCCGCTGCTCCCAATTCCAGCCGCTGACTGCCTCTAGGGCTGATTGCAATTCATCGAGGCGCTGATGGGATGCATCATCCCACTCCCCCACACTTAAGGCCTCATACTCTTCTCTTAAGGACTTTGCCTGAGAGACGCCTTTGGATACCGCATCAAAGACGGTTTCCGTCGCCTCAAAGATCGGCTCTTGGGGCACATACGCAATACGCAAACCTTGTTGGTATTGCAATAGGCCGTCATCTAGCTTTTCAAGGCCAGCCAGAATTTTAAGGAGGGATGATTTACCAGTGCCATTACGGCCAATTAAGCCAACGCGCTCACCTGATTCAAGCGTAAAAGCTGTGTTAGCAAGTAAGTCAACGTGGCCAAAAGCCAGTTTTGCATCTGTAAGTACGATTAAAGCCATGCCGCATTATCGTCTGTTCTGAAAACCCAGGTCGATAAATGCCCTGTTTCAAGGGTCTCTTATTGCGGGTGCTCGGCCAAATACTCCAATGCCAGCGCCTCGGCAACTTTGATGCCATCGATTCCGGCGGACATAATGCCGCCAGCATAACCCGCCCCCTCTCCTGCGGGATAAAGGCCTTTGATATTCAGACTTTGGTAATTCGCGCCGCGCGTGATGCGCAATGGCGATGACGTGCGCGTCTCAACCCCAGTCAATACGGCATCGTTCATTGAAAAGCCAGGGATCTGTTTTTCAAATGCAGGAATCGCCTCTCGAATGGCCTCAATCGCATAGTCAGGCAAGCTGCTAGCAAGATCCGTTAAATGCACACCGGGTTTATAAGATGGCAACACCGCACCAAAATCAGTGGAGGGCCTTTGCGCCAGAAAGTCACCAACCAATTGACCGGGTGCTTCGTAATTTTTACCCCCGAGCTCAAATGCTTTGGATTCAATCGCGCGCTGAAATTCAATACCGGCCATTGGTCCGCCAGGATAATCTTCTGGAGTAATGCCCACCACAATGCCGGCATTGGCGTTGCGCTCATTGCGCGAATACTGACTCATGCCATTAGTAACCACGCGATTCGGCTCCGAAGTGGCAGCCACCACCGTACCTCCAGGACACATACAAAAGCTATAGACCGAACGCCCATTTTTGGCATGGTGTACTAACTTGTAATCGGCTGCACCAATCAGTGGGTTACCTGCATGCGGGCCCAGGCGCGCCCGATCAATCATCGACTGCGGATGCTCTATCCGAAATCCAATCGAAAATGGCTTTGCCTCTAAATACACACCGGCATCGTGTAATGCCTGAAAAGTATCGCGCGCACTGTGCCCCAAGGCCAAAATCACCTGGTCGGCAACAATATGCTCACCGCTCTCCAGCTGTACGCCGCGAATCTGCTGGTCCTCAATATTAAAACCCGTTACTTTTTGGGAAAAGCGAATTTCACCGCCTAGCGAAATAATCTCTTGGCGCATTTTTTCAACCACACCCACTAAGCGAAAGGTACCAATGTGGGGCTTGGCAACGTACAAAATTTCTTCAGGGGCGCCAGCCTTAATAAACTCATGCAATACTTTGCGTCCGTAAAATTTCGGATCTTTAACCTGGCTCCACAACTTGCCATCGGAAAAGGTGCCGGCACCACCCTCCCCAAATTGCACATTGGATTCTGGATTAAGAATATTTTTACGCCACAAGCCCCAGGTATCTTGGGTACGCTCCCGCACCGCTTTTCCGCGCTCCAAGACAATCGGCTTAAAGCCCATTTGCGCAAGCAGTAGCGCAGCAAAAATACCGCAGGGGCCAAAGCCGATTACCACTGGCCGCTGATCCATTTTTTGAGGCGCTTTCGCTATAAAGTGATAGCGGGTATCGGGCGATGGTCGGATATGAACGTCGCCAGCAAATCGTTTTAATACCTGCGCTTCGTCTTTCACTGAAACATCGACGGTATAGATGAATGCCAAGGCTACATTTTTACGTGCGTCATAGCTACGCTTAAATACCTCATACGAGATTAGGTCTTTTGGGGTAATTTTGAGGAAACGCACAATTGCCGCCTCTAGTGCTTCGGGGGCATGGTCAATCGCAAGGCGCAGCTCGGTAATTCGAATCATAGGGCTATACGATACACAGTCTTGGGTAGTAAGTGATCATCTGCTACGACTGCTGTTTTTTGGTTATATTAGAAGCCATGCAATCCATACCCCTATTTCAGTCGCGCATCGGCCTAGGCACATGGCAAATGGGTGAAGAGCCAAGTCAAGCAAAGGCCGAATGCGCAGCCATTGCGCACGCCCTTGAGGTGGGATATCGCCTTATCGATACCGCAGAAATGTATGCCGACGGAGTGGCCGAATCACTCGTCGGCAAGGCGCTTGGCCCCTTTGCATCCAGTCGCCGCACCGAGCTGACTTTAGTATCTAAAGTACTGCCACACCACGCCGATAAAAGGGGCACGATTAAAGCCTGCGAAACCAGTTTGCGGCGCATGCAATGCGACTACCTCGATCACTACCTCTTACATTGGCAAGGTAGTCATTCCTATGAGAGCACCATTGAGGGATTTTTAACACTTCAAGAGCGCGGGCTGATTCGCCATTTTGGTGTGAGTAACTTTGATCTAAAGGCGCTGCAGTCCTGGCGCAAAGCCGAAGAGCATATAGGCTCTCCCTCTCGCTGCCAAAGTAATCAGGTGTATTACGCCCTCAATGAGCGCGGGATTGAGTTTGATTTGCTGCCTGGCATGAATATCCTCAATGTCGCGCTAATGGCGTATTCGCCACTCGGTACCGGAAATCTCGCGCAGCACCCTGGCTTGTCTCTGCTGGCAGATCAACATGGTCTTACTGCCGCCCAACTGGCACTCGCATGGATTTTGCGCCACCCCCATGCCGTTGCCATTCCGAAATCAACCCATCTCGCTCGCATTGAAGAAAACTGGCAGGCAAGTCAAATCCAATTGAGCGCTCCTATGTTGACTCAATTGGACGCTCTGTTTCCAGCGCCGACGCGCGCTAGCCGATTGGCCATCATTTAAGTCTGCAGAGACATGATTGCAATTGAAACCCGGCCTTGGTTAGAAGCGCGCGATGCCGCATATGCGATTCGCTACGCCGTTTTTGTCGAAGAACAAGGCATTCCTGCCGAATTGGAAATCGATGCCTACGATCCGATTGCCGAGCATGCTCTGGCCTTTGTCGATGGCCAATGTGTCGCTACCGCACGAGTCTATCTGGATGAGCAGAATCCCAGTAAAGCCAAGATCGGGCGGATGGCGGTGCTCAAGGAATTTCGTGGCCAAGGGATTGGAACGGCCTTGCTCGGCGAAGCGATCCGTGGCGGCATGATGCAAGGCGCAAGCGTTTTCGAGCTGCATGCACAGCAAAGTGCGGCTCCTTTCTATACCAAACTGCAATTTAAACCGGATGGCGCCATCTTTGACGAAGTGGGCATTCCGCATCAGCGCATGCAGCTGGTTCTGGGCACTTCTGTACCGTAATACCCCAAGGGGATTATGATGGTCTGTTTTCTGCGGCCAATCAGGGCAAACAGCGGATTAATCTAGGGATCTTTTCATGGCATTGCGCGCAACCATTCATAAGGCAGAGCTTCACATCTC
>Ga0247837_1001295_pt1 | contig 52782 bp, 44 predicted proteins | sample LaCtaG_2_FD_187115 | JGI IMG/M metagenome (GOLD analysis project Ga0247837, IMG submission 187115) | Freshwater microbial communities from meromictic Lake La Cruz, Castile-La Mancha, Spain - LaCruzMarch2015_14.5m | ecosystem: Environmental > Aquatic > Freshwater > Lake | place: Spain: Castile-La... | reverse complement strand
CGAGCAGCCGGTCGCCGGCAAAGCCCGCAGAAGTTGCGGACACCAGGCTGTCGTAGCCGGTGTTCCGGGTGGCATTAAAGACGCGGTAGTTGCCGAAGATGCGGACGCTGCCTTGGTCGGCGTTCGCGCCAACGTCATCGCCCAGCACTCCCACCGCGAGCGTGTCACCGGACAGGGAGATCGAATTTCCAAACTGGTCATTCGCCGCGCCGTCGGAGCCAGTCAACGTCGCCTGCGCGCTCCACGACGTGCCGCTGCGGACAAACACCCGCACGCTCCCTTGGTCGGTGTTCGCACCCACGTCGTCATAAGCCACTCCCGCCGCGAGCGTGTCACCGGACAGCGAAACCGAATACCCAAATCGGTCACCCGCCGCGCCATCGGCGGCAGTGAACAACGTCGCCTGCGCGCTCCACGACGTGCCGCTGCGGACAAACACCCCCACCATGCCCTGGTTGACGCTCGCGCCGAAGTCGTCGTACGGCACTCCCACCGCGAGCGTGTCACCGGACAACGAGATCGAATATCCAAACAAGTCACCCCCCGAGCCATAAAAGTAAGTCAACGTCGCCTGCGCGCTCCACGACGTGCCGCTGCGGATGAACGCCCGCACACTGCCCTGAAAGACGTTCGGGCCCACGTCGTCGTCCGGCACTCCCACCGCGAGCGTGTCACCGGACAGCGAGATCGAAAATCCAAACTGGTCACTCGCCTCGCCGTCAGAGGCAGTCAACGTCGCCTGCGCGCTCCACGACGTGCCGCTGCGGACAAACACCCGCACGCTCCCTTGGTTGGCGTTCGCGCCCACGTCGTCGCTCGGCACTCCCACCGCGAGCGTGTCACCGGACAGGGAGATCGAAGATCCAAACAGGTCCTGTACCGCGCCGTCAGCGGCAGTCAACGTCGCCTGCGCGCTCCACGACGTGCCGCTGCGGACAAACACCCGCACGCTCCCTTGGTCGGCGTTCGCGCCCACGTCGTCATACTTCACTCCTACCGCGAGCGTGTCACCGGACAGCGAGACAACATCACCGAAATAGTCGCTCCCAGCGCCATCGGCCGCGGTCAATGTCGCCTCCAAATTCCACGACGAGCCACTCCGGACGAACACCCGCACGCTCCCTTGGTCGGCGTTCGCGCCCACGTTGTCGTTCGAAACTCCCACCGCGAGCGTGTTCCCGGACAGCGAGACCGCGTTTCCGAAAAAGTCGCTCACCGCACCGTCGGCCGCCACCACCGTCGCAAGCTCGGGATACAGGTCGTTCAACGTCTGCGCCTGCACCGACGGCGCAAGCAACATCGAGACGAGCGCAAGTGCGGCGGTCAGCAACGCGCGGTGGATCGGGCTTTTCATCGGGTGATTCCTCAATGGTCCAGGCCGCCCCTCGAGCCCCGGACGCACGCGCGCCCAGCGTCCCGAGGACCTGCCTTGACTGGGAAACAGGAATGTCCGCATGTGGCCTCGGACAAATCCGACAAATTCTCCGATTCCGCGGCACGTCCGCGGACTGCCGCCGGCGGGCGGGCGGGCCCTCGTGGTTGGAACCCCACGTTCGGACCGACAGCGCATAGCCTTGTGCGCCCATGCCCACCAAGAGCTATGCCGCGCTGACCCCTACGTCCCCGCTTGCCCCGCACGCGATCGAGCGCCGCGAGCCGCTGGCTACCGATGTCGAGATCGACATCCTCTTCTGCGGCGTCTGCCACAGCGACCTGCACACCGCGCGCGGCGAATGGGCCGGCGTGGTGCATCCGGTGGTGCCCGGGCACGAGATCGTCGGCCGCGTCACGCGCGTCGGCTCCGCCGTGCGCAAGTTCAAGGTGGGTGACATCGCTGCGGTCGGATGCATGGTGGACTCGTGCCGCACCTGCGACCGCTGCAAGCGCAGCCTGGAGCAGTTCTGCGCATCGCTTCCCACCTTCACCTACAACTCGCCGGACAAGCACCTTGGCGGCATGACTTACGGCGGCTACTCCGAGCGCGTCGTGGTGGACGAGGCCTTCACGCTGAAGGTGCCCGCCAACCTCGACCTCGCGCGCGCCGCGCCGCTTCTCTGCGCCGGCATCACCACCTGGAGCCCGCTGCGCAAGTGGGGCGCCGGCAAGGGCAAGAAAGTGGGCATCGTGGGCCTTGGCGGGCTCGGTCACATGGGCGTGAAGTTTGCGCACGCACTCGGCGCCCACACCGTGCTCTTCACCACCAGCCCGGGCAAGGTGGCCGACGGCAAGCGCCTCGGCGCCGACGAGGTGGTGATCTCCACCGATGCCGACGCCATGGCCGCGCATGCCGGATCCTTCGACCTGATCGTGGACACGGTCTCCGCCGACCACGGCCTGGATGCCTACCTGGCGCTCCTCAAGCTTGATGCCACCATGGTGCTCGTGGGCGCGCCGCCGAAGCCGCAGCAGATTAGCTCGTTCAGCCTGTTCTTCCCGCGCCGGATCCTCACCGGAAGCCTGATCGGCGGCGTGGCGGAGACGCAGGAGATGCTTGATTTCTGCGGCACGCACGACATCACGTGCGACATCGAGACCATCCGCATCCAGGACATCAACGCCGCCTACGAGCGCATGCTCAAGAACGACGTCAAGTACCGGTTCGTGATCGACATGGCGTCGCTGAAGGGGTGATGCCCTGCTCCGCAGCCCTGCCCGCGCGTGAGTCGGCGCCCGCAGGAGCGGACGTTAAATCTCGGCGGGGCGGAAGCTGGACCGGGTTGAGGGGGGGTTATGTCAACGCGGCTTCGTAACTTCCCACGGTCCGTCCTTGCCGACGCGGATGATGGTTTCGCCGTCGTAACGGAACAGCCCCTGCCAGCCGCCGAGCCACAGTCGTCCTGATCGATCTTGGTAGGTGCACTGAATGGCGTTGGTGCTCAGGCCCTGGGCTTCGCCGAAGTTCGTGAAGGTCTTGCCGTCGTAGCGGTACACACCGGAGTTCTCGATCGGGAACCAGATGTTGCCGGCAGGATCTTCGTACAGATCCCACGCTTCCGTGCCGGTTACGCCGTCCTTCGCGGTCATGTGCGTGAACTTATTCCCGACGCGATAACAGATGCCGTTGTGATGGGTCGCGAACCAGATCCGTCCCTGACGGTCTTCCAGTATGTCGTTCACCGAATTGTCGCAAAGGCCGTCCGCCTTCGAAATGTTTGTGCATGATGTGCCGTCGTAAACAAACGCTCCGCCGGGGGTGCCGAACCACATACGTCCACCCTTGTCCTGCATGATGCACATCACCATGCGCGCGCTCGTGACACCGACGTCCAGATTCGGTTCAACCGCGGGTAGAGGGAACGCGGTGAATGTCTTCCCATCGAATCGACTCACGCCACCGAACGTGCCGATCCAGAGCAGTCCATCGCGGTCGATGATGATGCTCCAGATGTCGTCGTGCGCAAGACCGTCTTTGGTGGTGTACGTGGTGAACCGGGTGCCGTCATACTTGATCAATCCGTGGTCCGTACCGAACCACATGGCGTCCTGCTTATCCTGAACGATGGCACGCACCGCTTCGCCGGGGAAACCTTCCTTCACGCTGAAGAACTCCACTACTTTGCCGTTGTAGCAGCCGACGCCATCACCGTTGGTCCCAAACCAGAGACGGCCGTTGCGGTCTTCAAAGATGCGTCGAATGAACGGACTGAGCGGCGTGATGGCCGTGGTCGCTGCAGGACTCTTCGTGGTTGGAGGCGGAGCGTCGGTCTGCTTCGCGGCGCAACCGCACAGGCAGCCACTGAGCAGCATCACCAACAGAGAGAATCTTGCAGTGATCATCGGGGGCAGCCTAGTTGCGCCACCAACTACGTTGCGTCAACAGTGATACCAAGCTTCTTGCGGAGCAACGCGGCATCAATCGTGATTTGCGTTTGTGTCTGCGGCGTGAGCCGATCGACATTCTTCATGATCATTGCCATTCGCTGGTTCTGCGAAAGTTGTTTGCGGGTGCGGATCAGGAAGTCCCAGTAAAAGACGGTGACCGGGCAAGCAGATGGGCCGCTGCGTTCCGCTGGGTCGTAACGGCACGTGCTGCAGTAATTACTCATCCGTTCGATGTACTTGCCGCTCGCTGCATATGGCTTGGTTCCAACAAGGCCAGTCACGCCTTTGGAAGCCTTTGGGCGACGGTCTGCATGCATGACCATGCCAAGCGCGTTGGGAAGCGTGACCCAATCCACGCCGTCAATAAACATTCCGAGATACCAATCGCTCACAGCGCGCGGGTGAACACCGCTGATGAGCGCGAAGTTGCCAGTCACCATCAGTCGCTGGATGTGGTGGCCGTACCCCGTCTCAATCACCTGACCAACACATGCTTTCATGCAAGCCATGTCAGTGTCAGCAGTCCAATAGAAATCCGGCAACTTGCCTTGTTGATCAAGTCCGTTGCGATCCGCGTACTCCGCTCCTTCAAGCCAATAAACGCCGCGAATGAACTCGCGCCAACCAATGATCTGTCGTACGAACGCTTCCACCGATTGCAGTGGAGCTTCGCCAGCGTTGAAGGCCTCGATCGCACGCTCGCAACACTCGCGCGGATTCAGGAGCTTGAGGTTGAGTGAACTTGATAGGGTCGCGTGATAGAGCGTGGGCTCATTGGTCCACATGGCGTCTTCATAGGCACCGAAGTTCGTCAGCCGGTGGGTGATGAAGTCATCGAGTGCAGCCAAAGCCTGCTCACGCGTCACTGGCCAGCCGAACGACTCCGTGGCGCCGGGTAGCGCTGGTAGAACCTGTTTCATCGCGCTGATGACCGCGTGAGTGGTTGCGTCTGCCTTGAAACTGAGCGGTTTGCGTGGCTTGGGGCTTGGACCTTGCTTACCAAATGGAAGTCGGTTCTCCTTGTCGAAGTTCCACACTCCACCGACAGGCTGCGCGCCCTTGCCGTTGCCTTCCATCAGATACCCAGTCTTACGGCGCTGCTCGCGATAGAAGAACTCCATCGTTAGGGCGGTGCGATCCTTTGCCCACGCAGCGAACTCTTCGACGGTGGTGAGAAAGTGTTCGTCTGGCAAGATGGTCAGCGGAATGCCAGTGGCGTCACAAACGCGCTCAAGGATCGTGAGGACTCGCCACTCGCCCGGCTGTGTGCACACTATCTGCGTCGGATTGAGCGCGGTAACAGCGCGAGTGATCTCACTCTCGAACGCGCCGGTGTTCTCTGGATCTTCAAGATTGATGTATCGAACGCGAATCTTTCGTTTGATCAAGTCAGCAGCAAAGTGACGCATGGCCGAAAGAAACAGAGTGGTCCGCTGGACATGACTCGGTACATGTTGCGATTCGCCAGCAACTTCCATCATGAGTACGGTGTCATCCGCTCCCAACGTGCGAATAAGGGGCGCATCAAGGTCAAGCTGGTCTCCGAAAATGACAGCAAGGCGACCTCCGCCTGTTTGGGGCGTCGGGCGTTTGAGCGCAGCCGGTGGCTTTCGTGGCATGGTTCGGAATACTAGGGATGACCGGGTGCGGAGGGTTAGGCAGCGCGATTCAAATGAATCGCTAGGAGTAATCCTTTGTTTCAAGTCTGAAAATTTATAAAGACATAGATGCGTTGATTATTTGTGCCTGATCGAATTCGGTCAGTTCTCGCATGAAACAGCACTGCGCCGCCGCAAGTTCGCGTATGCCATACGTATGGTCACAACTGAACTCCGCACGCATTCCGCATCGTTCACCCGCACGCTTGCTTGCACATGCGCAATCTCCTTCGTACTCGTCGCTGCTTCGTGTGCCCCCACCGCGGCGAGTGCGACTTCTGCCGTGGCCACGCCGACTACCACGCCCTCATCCGCTGCTGCGGGTTCGCTTGCCTCGCCCGCCGTATGTCCCGTCCCGCGCGCTCCCACAAGTGTCAGCTCGGCCGATCGCGGAACACAGCCGTATGACCGTGACGTTTGGCAGACGCTTCTCTATCACCATGCAAAGATTCGTCGCACCGTGACCATGATTGATAACGGAGTCTCGGCCGTTACAGAATCCGATGATCCCGCAGTTGCCACGCTCATTAAAGACCACGCCCTCGCGATGCGAGATCGGATGGTGGAAGGCCGGCAAGTTCGCGTTTGGGATCCCGTGTTTAAGGAACTCTTTGCCCGGCACACCCATGTCAAGCTTGCCGTGGAGCTCACCGAGAAGGGCGTCCGCATTGTGGAAACTGGCGATGACGCAGAGACGGTCCGCCTACTCCGTTCGCATGCATCCGGCGTCTCGGATTTCGTTCGCGTGGGAAGCGCCGCCGCACAGCGCGAAACGCCGTACATCAACGATTGATTCATGGGGTACACGGTGCGCCTTGAGCCACCGCGTTCGGTCGGTCTGAGCCCCGCCCCAACCTCAGCTGCGACCGGAATTGTCTTTCATGCCGCTCGTCCACGCGCATAAATCACCCCGGTCAGTTACCCTGCCTGACCGTGCTCGGTCACCTACTCCAAGTTGAAGTTGAAGACCTCATCGCGCAACGCGATTGGGTGGGGTTGCGCAGCGCGCTCAATGATCTGAACGATCCGGATATTGCAGAAATCCTGACGGATCTGCCCTCTGATGACGAAGGCGTGATCTTCCGACTGCTATCCCGCGATCGCGCTGGCGCGGTGTTCTCTTACCTGCCCGTCGAGCAGCAAGCAGAGCTCATTGCCTCACTCTCAAGCGAGCAGATGCTTGAGCTTGTGAATGCAATGACGCCCGATGACCGCGTCTCGCTGCTTGATGATCTGCCAGCAGAAGTCACGCGGCGGATCTTGGATTCGCTCAGCCCACAAGCGCTTGCAGCCACCCGCACACTGCTTGGCTACCCCGAGGGCACTGCCGGCCACGTGATGACGCCGGAGTACATCAGCCTCTCGCCCGGCATGACTGTTGCGGAGGCGCTCGATTCCATCCGCCGCTCCGAGCGACGCGTAGAGACGCTGAATGTGCTCTACGTAGTTGATCCCAGCGGCGCGCTGCTCTTTGATGTGCGCCTTGGACTCCTTGTAAAGGCTGACCCCAACGCACTGGTTGGTGACCTTGAGCAAGCCACCCTGGTCTCCATTCCCGCACGCACCGATCTTCCTGAAGTTGTGCGCCTATTTAAGCGCTACGACCGGTCGGCCCTTGCGGTCGTTGATGAGCGTGGGCACATGCTCGGCATCATTACTGTTGACGATGCGCTTGATATCTCGCAGACGGAAGACACGGAGACGCAACTCCGATTCGGTGGCGTGCAAGCGGTGGATACGCCGTATTCACGCACTCCGTTCTGGCAATTGCTGCGTCAGCGCGGAGTATGGCTGTCCGTGTTGTTCTTTGGCGAAATGCTCACCGCCACTGCAATGAGCCACTTTGAAATGGAACTGGCGTCCGCCGTGATGCTGGCCATGTTCATTCCACTGGTCATTTCTAGCGGTGGAAATACTGGTTCGCAAGCCGCCACGTTGGTGGTGCGCGCGATTGCTCTTGGTGAACTGCCAGGCACTGCATGGCGGCGCGTGTTCTTGCGTGAACTCGGCACCGGCGCAGTGCTCGGAAGTTGGCTCGGATCACTCGGGTTCATTCGGGTTGTCGTGTGGCAGTCATTCGGTTGGTATGACTACGGCGGACATCCATACCTCGTGGCAACAGTGGTATGGATTAGCCTGGTTTGCGTGGTTTGCTTGGGCACCATCGCGGGCAGCATGCTGCCGTTTCTGCTGCGGGCAGTCCGAATTGATCCGGCAACAAGCTCCGCGCCAGCAGTTTCGACACTGGTCGATGTCACCGGCCTCGTCATTTACTTCTTGGTAGCCAAGGTGATCCTCACCGGAACACTCCTTTAAATCGCCTGAAGAGAATCGAATCATGAACCTGACCTACGGCGATTACCTGTGCGTTCCGCAACTCATCTCCCTGCAGCGGCCACTTTCGCACCGCCCTGACAGTGCGGACCCGGAACACGATGAGATGCTCTTCATCATCATTCACCAGGTGTATGAACTGTGGTTCAAGCAGCAACTCCATGAAGGCGATCGACTTGCTGAATGCCTGACCGCGGGCCAAGTACCGGAAGCGTGTGCAACATTGCAGCGCATGCTCACCATCTTGAAGACCATGGTGCAGCAGGTGGATGTCATTGAAACGATTACGCCGGTTTCATTTCTCTCCTTCCGAAGCTTCTTGGCAAATTCCAGCGGATTCCAAAGCGCGCAATTCCGCGAGTTTGAGTTCCTGCTCGGCAACAAGAATCCACGCGTCCTCACGCACTATCCAGAAGAAACACCCGACCGCGTAGCGATCGAACGTCGCTGGGGAAAGCCAACGCTGTTCGATGCGTTTGCAAAGTTCGTTGCGCTGCGTGGCTATCCGGTTCCCGCGGACCTTCTTGCGCGTGACGTCACTCAGCCGCCGCAAGAGTGGCCGGCCTTCCAGGAAACACTGCTTGACCTCTATCACAACCATCCCACTGAGCGCAGTGTGTGCGAACTTCTTGTGGATCTTGATGAGGGCATTCAGGAGTGGCGCTACCGCCATGTAAAAATGGTGGAGCGCACCATCGGATTCAAACAGGGCACCGGCGGCAGTCCGGGCGTTGCCTATCTCCGAACAACGCTCTTCAATCCGCTCTTTCCCGACCTGTGGGCGATCCGCACGCGGCTGTGATGCGCAGCGAGGCGCCTGCGAGCCTCCTTTGACGCATTTGCGAGCGGTCAGCCGCATCGCACCCGCGGGTATCTTTCGGGCATGTCCACCATCAATCCGATCATCGCTAGCTCTGCATCGCAATCACCTTGCTGCGGTCCGAACGGATGTAGTACCGATGTCGGAGCGACAGCTTCCACCCGCGCGATGAATGAGTTTGGTGATGCCACCGGACTCAATGTTGATGGCACGGTGGCGGGATCCATTGCGCTGATGCAGTGGATCACCGAGAACCGACACATGATGCAGCCGCCGGTCGGCAACAAGTATCTCTACAGCGGCAAAGATTTCTTTGTGATGATCATCGCTGGCCCCAATGCCCGCAATGATTTCCATATGACCAACAGCGAAGAGTTCTTCATTCAACTGAAGGGCGATATCACCGTTCGCATCCGCGACATCAACGGAATCCGCGATGTTCCGATCCGCGAGGGGGAAACCTTCTTCATTCCGCCCAACGTCCCGCACAGTCCGCAGCGCGGTCCAAACACGTTGGGCATGGTGATTGAACGTCGCCGACCAGAGACTGAGCCGGAGCACCTGATGTTCTTCTGCCAGAAGTGCGAAGAACTTGTCTATGACAAAGTCTTTGTATGTAAGGACATCGTCCAGCATTTCGCCAAGGCCATGGAAGAGTTCTGGGCCGATCCCGCGCTGTGCACTTGCAAGAAGTGCGGCACGCGCGTGATGCGCCCGTACTGAACATCCAATGATCGACCTGCACACGCACATCTTGCCTGAGCGCTGGCCGGACCTCTGTGCCAAGTATGGCTATCCCGGTTGGGTGAGCATTGAGCATTGCGCTGCGTGTCGCGCGCGTTTGTGGAAAGACGGGCGGATGTTCCGGGAAATCCACTCGAATTGCTGGGATCCAACCGCGCGCACTGCCGACTGCGATGCCGCCGGCGTGCGCGTGCAAGTGCTGAGCACGGTGCCAGTGATGTTCAGTTACTGGGCGAAGGCTGCGGATGCCGCTGATCTTTCTGCCACGCTGAATGATCACATCGCTGGCGTGGTTCAGCACGCGCCGGATCGATTCGTTGGCTTGGGCACCATTCCCATGCAGGACACACGGTTAGCGATTCGCGAACTCGAACGCTGCGTACGCGAGCTCAACATGCCCGGTGTGCAGATTGGTTCCAACGTCAACGGTCGCAACTTGGATGATCCATCCGTTGTCGAAGTGCTCGAAGCTGCCGCCGCACTCGGAGCATGCGTCTTCGTTCATCCGTGGGAAATGTGCGGCGCCGATCGCATGGAGCGGCACTGGTTCCCATGGCTTGTCGGCATGCCCGCTGAAACATCGCTTGCCGTTGGCAGCGTGTGCTTCGGTGGCGTGATGGAGAAACTTCCATCGTTGCGCATTGCATTTGCTCACGGCGGCGGCGCGGCGCCGATGACCATCGGTCGCTGGGAACACGGATTCCGCGAACGCCCCGACCTGTGCCAGACTGCCACCAAAGAATCGCCGCGCGAGGCAATCAAGCGCGTGTGGTTTGACTCGCTGGTGCATGACCCGGAAGCACTGCGGCTCTTACTTTCAGTCGCAGGGCAGGGCAAGGTGGCGCTTGGCACCGACTACCCGTTCCCGCTTGGGGAGCTTTCGCCCGGCGCCATTGTGCGCGCCGCGCCGTGGCTTGATGAAGAAACGCGCGCCAGCATTCTGCATGGATCGGCCGCAACCTTCCTTGGTTCGCGCGCCCAACACGCCGTGCGCTGCGCTGCATATGAATCACCCGCACCTCATGTGAATGCACGATCATGACTATGACCGCTCGCGCCGCACCAGTTGATACATCCGCCGAATACGCACGCCAGCTCGACGCGGCGGATCCGTTGCGCGCAGTGCGCGCGGAGTTTGAGCATCCATTCAGTGAAGACGGTCGGCCGTTTACTTACCTGTGTGGCAATTCCTTGGGACTGATGCCGCGCACCGCGCGCGTGATGGTGCAAGAAGAATTGGATGACTGGTCGCGACTTGCCGTTGAGGGGCACATGCTCTCGCGCCGCCCGTGGGTTGATTTCCACGAGCAGTTCAGCGAACTCGGTGCGCGCTTGGTTGGCGCACGCCCTGGCGAAGTGGTGATGATGAATTCGCTCACCGTCAATCTCCATCTCATGATGGTGAGCTTCTGGCGCCCAGAAGGCAAGCGCACCAAGATCATCATGGAGCGCGGCGCATTTCCAAGCGATACGTACGCAGTGCATTCTCACGTGCGGGCGCGCGGTCTTGATCCCGCGCAAGAAGTGCTGGAAGTCGGCCCGCGAACCGGTGAAGCGCTGATTCGCGAAGAAGACATCTTGGAAGCGATTCGCGCTGCCGGCGACACGCTGGCGCTCATCATGATTGGCGGCGTGAATTACGCAACCGGTCAGGCATTTCCCATTGAGCGCATCACCGCTGCGGCGCACGCAGTTGGCGCCATGGCAGGCTGGGATCTTGCACATTGGGCTGGAAATCTCCCTGCCAAACTCCATGACTGGAACGTCGATTTCGCATGTTGGTGTTCATACAAGTATCTGAATTCCGGTCCGGGTGCAGTGGCAGGATGCTTTGTGCATGAGCGTCACGGCAACAACATCTCGCTGCCACGGTTCGCCGGATGGTGGGGCAATGATCCAAAGACGCGCTTTGCGATGGGGCCAGAATTCGTGGCGCGCGAAGGTGCGGACGGCTGGCAGCTTTCCAATCCGCCGATCCTGGCGCTCGCGCCGCTCCTTGCAAGCCTGCAGATCTTTGACCGCGTTGGCATGGAAGCGCTGCAAGCGAAGAGCCTTGCCATGACCGCCTACATGCGTGCGTTGTTGCCAACATCGCCGCTCGCTGCGGGAACGGTGCTGACCCCAAGCGCTCCCGGCACGCACGGCGCGCAACTCAGTATCGCCTTCGAACACAACGCGCGCACGCGCCACTCCGAACTCACTCGCCGCGGCATCATCTGTGACTTCCGCGAGCCAAACATCGTTCGTCTTGCGCCTGCGCCGCTTTACAACAGTTTCACCGATATTCACACCACTCTTACTGCCTAAAGTAGGTCCGCTCCTGGTGTTCGCGTTGCATTGATGCAACCACTTTGAGTTGTCTTGGATTGGCGCTACAGCCGCCAATCACCAATCGCCACGGGTTCATTCTCCCGCTCCACATATGCCACGCTCAGCAGTCATCATCGGTGCCGGACTCGGCGGCTCGCTTCTTGCGCACTATTTAGGACAGCGCGGCTGGGAAGTGCGCGTCTTTGAGCGTCGCGGCGATCCACGCGCTCGCGGCACGGTTGGTGGGCGATCAATCAACTTGGCGATCAGCGCGCGCGGTCTGCACGCGTTGGAACGAGCAGGCCTTGCCAGCGCGGTGAAGGAGCACGGAATCCGCATGCCGGGGCGCATGTTGCACTCAACCACCGGCGCCACCGCGTTTATCCCGTATTCCGCGGACCCAACGCGCGCGATCATGAGTTTCAGTCGCAGTGCGCTCAACATGTTGCTGCTGCGCGCCGCTGCCGCGCACCCATCGGTGCAATTCACCTTTGATCACCGTTGCGTTGGCCTTGATGAGCAGGGCGGGGTGGCCATCATGGAAGGGCCCGATGGCGTCACGCTGCGCGCTACTGCAGATCTCATCGTTGGTGCGGACGGTTCCTACAGTGCAGTGCGCGGTCATCTTGAACGGCGCGAGCGCTTTGAGTATTCGCAATCATCGCTCGCACACGGATACAAGGAACTTTCCATCCCGCCAGTCACGGATGGGCCGTACGCGCCGTTCGCCATGGATCCAAAGGCGCTGCACATCTGGCCCCGCGGAAGCAGCATGATGATTGCGCTTCCAAATCCGGACGGCAGTTTCACCTGCACACTCTTCTGGCCGTTCGACGCAACGCCGGGCTCGGACGAATCGTCGTTCGCCACCATCCGCGATGGTCGCGCCGCGCTGGAACGATTCCGCCGCGATTACTCCGACGCCGTGCCGCTCATGCCGGAATTGGTGCAAGAGTTTGATCAAAACCCAGTCGGCTCCATGATCACCGTGCGCTGCTGGCCATGGACCATGGGCGGCCGATTCGCGCTGCTTGGCGACGCAGCGCATGCCATTGTTCCGTTCTACGGCCAAGGCGCCAACGCAAGCTTTGAAGATTGCGAAGCCCTGGTCGACGCGCTTGAACGGAACCCCGCCGATGTTGCGCGCGCGATTGACGAATACCAGCACGAGCGCAAGCCAAATGCTGACGCCATCGCAGACATGGCACTCACCAATTTCGTAGAGATGCGCGATCGCACTGCGCATCGCATGTTCAAGTTGAAGAAGAAACTTGATCACACGCTCAATCACTGGATGCCAAACGCATTCATTCCGCTCTATGACCTGGTGAGTTTCAGCACCGTTCCATACGCGGCGGCGCGTGCCCGTGCGGCGCGGCAGGATCGCATGGTTGTACGCGTCGGCATCGCTGCGGCGGGGCTGCTGGTGGCGGCGCTTGCGGTCGGAATCTTTGCTGTAGTGCGACGCATGCTTGCTGCGGAAGCAACGTAATAAAACTCTTCGCTTCCCCTGAGTGCTCCATATGTCCACCATCATTGACATCTCCCCGCTTCTCTCTGCGCGCATCGCTGTGTTTCCGGGTGACACACCATTTGCACGCACGCAGCTCATGCATGTTGATGAAGGACAGCACATTTCGTTGTCATCGCTGACCACCACTGTGCATGTTGGCAGTCACGCCGACGCGCCTATTCATTACGGCAAAGGCGGTCGAACGATCGAAGCGCAGCCGCTTGATCTCTACGTCGGCCCGTGCATCGTGGTCCGCGTTGAGGGAGCACGCGGTCGAGCGATCACCGCGCAGGACCTTGCCGGCCGAGTTCCCTTCGGCACCGAACGTCTCATCATTGCGACGGGGTCATTCCCGAACCCGGAGCACTGGAACCCAGACTTCGCATCACTTGATCCGGCGCTGATTCCATGGCTACACATGCGCGGCGTCCGTCTGGTTGCCGTCGACACTCCAAGCGTGGATCGCGGCGACAGCAAAGATCTCCCCACGCACGCGCAATTCTTTGCGCATGACATATCGATCATCGAAGGCGTTGTGCTGAGCGGCGTTGCGGAGGGTCACTACGAGCTCATCGCGCTCCCGCTGCGCATCGAAGGCGCCGACGCAAGCCCAGTCCGCGCCATCCTTCGGAAATAAAAGCCGACGAAACCTATTTGATCGCCACGATCGCCTTCACCTCCACGGCGATCGGTGTCGGCAACGCCGAGATCCCCAGCGTCGTGCGTGTCGGATTGGGATTCCCTGGCCCCGCGAAACACTCTGCGTAGATACGGTTGTACGCCGCAAAGTCGCGCTTGATGTCCGTCAGGAACACCGTCACGTCCACTACATCCTCCCACCGCGCGCCCGCATCCTCCACCACCGCGCGGCAGTTGGCAAAGCAGTTGCGGCACTGCAATTCAATGTCATACGAAGCAATGCTGCCGTCCGCGCGTAGCACCACGCCCGGGATCTCTTTCGACCCGCGAACCCGCGGCCCCACGCCGGAAAGAAACAGCAAATTCCCGGCGCGCCGCGCATGCGGATACGGACCAACCGGCTCAGGCGCACGCGATGAATTGGTCTGCTCGTTCATGTCCGAAGAATCCTACCCCGGCCACGTCACCGACTTCGGCTCCGCAAAGAAGCGCAGCGCCTCTTCTCCACCCTCGCGTCCAACACCCGATCGCTTCATTCCACCAAACGGCACGCGCAGATCACGCAACATCCACGTGTTGATCCACACAATGCCAAACTCCAGTTGCTCCGCCATGCGCATTCCGCGCGCGTGATCGCCCGTCCATACGTTCGCCGCCAATCCGTACACGCTCTCGTTAGCAAGCCGCACCGCATCGGCCTCATCGCTAAACGCCTGGATGGTCACCACCGGCCCAAAGATCTCCTCTTGGTTGGTTGCGCAATCCATCGGTAGCCCCTCGATCACCGTCGGCAACCAATACGCACCACCACGCACCCGCTCGGGTAATTCGCTGCGCTCCGGCGCCCGCCCGCCGCACAACACGCGCCCGCCCTCTGCGCGCGCGCGCTCCACCGCCGCCGCCACCTTCCCGCGATGCGCCGCCGACACCAGCGATCCCTGCTCAGTTCCCGCGTCCATCGGGTCACCCACGCGCAGGCCCCGCACGCGCTCCACGAACGCCTCGCGAAACCGTTCGTACATTCCGCGCTCCACCAACACGCGACTTCCACACAGACAAATCTGCCCTTGATTCTGGAACCCAGCCCGCACCGCGCCCGCTATCGCGGCATCAAAGTCCGCATCAGCGAACACGATCGTCGGATTCTTGCCGCCAAGTTCTAACGCCGTGCGCTTGAACATCGGACCCGCCACCGACATGATGTGCGCGCCCGTCGCCGTCCCACCCGTAAAGGTGATCACCGGAATTCCAGGATGCCGAACGATCGCCGCACCGCATTCCGCGCCGCGACCTTGCACCACGTTCAGTACTCCCGCAGGAAACCCAGCCTCTGCCGAAAGTTCCCCAAGCGCCGCAGCGGTGAGCGGGGTCTCCTCACTCGGCTTCGCAACCACCGTGCATCCGGCCGCCAACGCCGGCGCAATCTTCCACGTGAACAGATAGAGCGGCAGGTTCCATGGGCTGATGCACCCAGCCACGCCGCTCGGCCGCCGCATCACTCGCGAGACCGCATGCGGCGCACGAAAGTCCTCGTCAGCTTTCCACTCTCGCACTGCCTCCGCGAAGAATCGCAGGTTGGCCGCGGCGCGCGGAATGTCCACGCTGCGCGCCAACGACAGTGGCTTCCCCGAGTCCGCGCTTTCCAACAACGCCAACCGCTCAACATCGCGCTCCACCAGTCCCGCTAGCCGCTCGAGCATCGCCGCCCGTTCCGTTGCCGGCAGTGCCGCCCACGCCGGGAACGCCCGCGCCGCCGCGGTCTGCGCCACGTCCACATCAGCCGCCCCCGAAGCTGCCATGCGCCCAATCTCCGCACCAGTTGCCGGCTCAATCACCGGCAACGAATCGCCCCCGACCGAACCTTGGCTGCGTCCGTCGATCCAATTCTCCACCACGTGAGGCCTTCGCATCCTTGAAGGCTACTGCCCCTACGGCGCGCAGCGGATTACTTCGCGCTCGCCGGCGCGGTTGGCGCGCTCGCCGGCACACTCGGCGCACTCGCTGGCGCAATCGCCGCCGCGCCAAGCTTCACCGTTCCCACACCCGCCGCCGTCGCATGCACCTCCACCGCCGACAGCGCCGGACACGCTCGCGCATCCAGAATCTCCACGCGCACACGCGCCGCCTTCGTCACCGGCACGCGCACGATCCGCTTGTGCCCAACAGTGGTCCCCTCGGCTAACACGCGCCAGTCGCGCGCGTTGTTACTCGTACCGCTGCCCGCGGGCACACTGATCCGGAACTGACGCATACGCTGACCGAACGCAATCGGCTCCGCCAACACCACGCGGTCCCACGCCGCGTTCGGATCAAGTTCCACCTCAATGTTCGCCGCGCGCACAGCGTCGTCGGTCGCCCAGAATGTGGCGGAATCTCCGTCCACCGCATTGCTCCCACTGAACGCAGAATCCCGCAGTGGCTCGCTCGCCGAACGCGGCGCATCACCACGCACGTTCGTCACACCCACCGCACGCCCGCGCGCAAGGTCCGTCCCTGGCCCATACGTGGCATCAATCAACGCACGCAGACCAAGCACCGCAGCAGCATCGTTCTCATGGATCAGTCCGCGCCGATCCACCGGAAAGTTCAGGTGCAGATTGGCGTTGTGCCCAACGCTCCGCTCCCACAGATCAAACAACTCTGCTGCAGTCTTGACCTTGTCATCTTCATGCGCGTGATAGAACCAACCCGGCCGGATGCTCACATCGCATTCCGCGGGAATCCACGCCTCGCCGTCCTCGTCGCCCTCGGTCAGACTCTTGCCACTCGGCGGATTGTCCGCACCGCGACCGTGCCCCTTCACCTTGAGCATCGCCCAATTGGTTTCGCCGGCCCAGCCGTTCTCATTTCCCACCCAACGAACATCCGGGCCCACATCACTAAAGATCACCGCATTCGGCTGGCACTCGCGCACGGTGCGTTCAAAGCTTGGGAAGTCGTAGACCTGCTTCTTGCCGTTGGGGCCCTCGCCGCACGCGCCGTCGAACCAGACTTCGTGCACTGGCCCGTAGTTGGTGAGCACCTCGCGGAGCTGCTTGCGGAAATACTCGTTGTACGCCTCGCCGGTTCCGTACGCCGGATTGTTGCGGTCCCACGGCGAGAGGTAGACGCCAAACTTGAGCCCCGCCGCGCGACAGGCGTCGCTCAACTCCCGCAGAACGTCGCCCGCGCCGCCTTTCCACGGGCTTGACTTCACCGAATGCGTGCTCATGGCCGTGGGCCAGTTGCAGAAGCCATCATGGTGCTTGGCGGTGATGACCACGCCGGTGATGCCAGCCGCTTTCATCACGCGCACCCACTGTTCCGCATCCAGCGCGGAGGGTGTGAACGCGGCGGCGGGTTCGTCGCCGTGCCCCCACTCGCGGTCCGTGAAGGTGTTTGGTCCAAAGTGGATGAACCCCGTGAATTCCATGTCCTGCCATGCGCGCTGCGCAGGCGTCGGTACGGGTGCAATCGCTGGCAGCGGCGGGGTGGGTGCGGAAATCATGGCAAGTTGAGCGAGCACAGCGAGGGTGAAGGCGGCGGCGGTCATGACATCTCCTTGTGGCTGAATCTACGCGCGGAATTGGCAACCAATCATGTCTCGCCATGCTCACCGTTGCGGGGCCTTTGGTGGGCAGCCTGCACACGGTGGCGTGCATGGACGTGGAAACTATGTGTTTCACGCGAAGCAACCCCGGAATCCTTGTCATTAATCACATAATTATAGGACTTAATATAAAATTTAGTTATAATCGTTAGAAATTCTTGCGCCCAGGAGAGTTAGTGACACATTCGTCTCAGATCTGATTGTTTCCCACTCAGTTCTCTGCCTCTCGGCAGTCCACCTTCCGCCTGCAAGTTCCCCTTCGCAGGAATATGTTTCCCCTATTTCGGAGATCAGAAAAATGCGTATTTCGAACCGCTTTGAGAAGCACGTCGTCGCTGCCGCCGCTGTCGCCATGGGCGCTGCTGCCGCTGCAAATGCCGCCGTTGTCTACAGTGGCGTCATCAACTTCGTTTGCGCCGTTGACTTCGATGGCTGCTACATCAACGTTGAGACCAACACGCTGACCAACGGCCCAGGCGCTAGCGCTCCGGGCTGGGATGTAAACCCCTATAGCGGATTTACCGGCAGCGGCATGAACTTCTTCAGCTCATTCGGTGGCGGCATGGTTTCCGCGGAGGCTGGCGTTGGCTCGGCGATCAACCTCGCCTCAGGCACGGTTGTCGGCGCTTCGAGCAACTTCAGTTTGTCCACTTCTACGATCGTCTTCGGCTCTGCAGCCGGCAACTGGCAGTACGGCACCAGCAACTTCGTTGGCTTCCGCTTCGTGGCCTCGTCCGGCAACACCCACTACGGCTGGATGCGCTTCCTGATGGGCTCGCAGCCCGCCACGGGCAACCTGGTCACCCGCACGGTGGTTGACTTCGCTTACGAGAGCGTCGTTGGCGCGTCGATCGTAGTTCCCGCTCCAGGCGCACTCGCCCTCCTCGGCGTTGCTGGCCTCGCTGGCGGCCGTCGCCGTCGTAACTAAGACGGGACTGGCGCTGAATCTCGGGCAGACATCTGCCTGAACTACGCGTGAAATCACAGGGGTAGCCCACTTGGGCTACCCCTGACGCTTTTTTCTGCCTATTCAGCCGGGTTATCTGACAAACAAAGATTTCTTGCAGCGAAGGTGGATCAATCACTTGCATGGCGGCAAATCCGCGGCATGTTGTTGTTTGTCTGATGCAGGCGCTCCGCAAAGGAGCCGGCTCCAGGCGCGTATTTACCGTTGGAACAATCGGAAAAAGGAAAAGGGAAAGCATGTCTATTTTAAACCGGCTCGGCCGACACGTCTTCGCTGCATCTGCAGTCGCTATTACCACGGTTGGCAGCGCCCATGCCGCAGTCAACCGCTGGGACTGCAACCTGAGTATTCCAGCGACCTCCGCTGGTTTGTTCATGAACGTCCAAACCCGAACCACCGGAACCACGGGGGCTTCGGTACTGGGCTGGGATTTCAACCTGTACACCACCAGCCCGTCCGCTCCTTCGCTGACCATGTTTGGCAGCATTGGAACCCGGTTCATGCGTGCGCCGTTTCAGTTTGGCTACGCAGTCGGCAATTTGGACGAGGGGCAAGAAGTTGGCTCGCCGCAGTTCGCTCAGCAATTGTTTAACCCGGAGGGTGACGCCTACAGCGCGGTCTTCAATACGGCCGGACAGTCGGGTGTCGGCAACTGGAACTTGAACTCGATCAACTACTTTGGATTCCGGTTCCAGGCTAACACTGGCGCGTTTCACTACGGCTACGGCCGCATGGACGTCGGAGCGAACGCCAACGTTCGGACACTCAAGTTCGTTGAGTGGAACGAAACGGCAGGCGCTTCAGTGTTTGTCGTGGTCGCTCCAGCGCCCGGTGCGTTGGCACTCCTTGGACTGGCGGGATTTGGTCGTTCGCGACGTCGCCACTGAGCCTGTTACCTGCATGGTTCGCCTTGCGTGCGAACCCAACACACTGATACCCCACGAGGGGCGGCCCAACAGCCGCCCCTCGTTTGCTTCGTACGATGCGGTACCTGATGCGCACTCGCCCGGTCCAACGCCTCTTGATTCTCGGTTGGGATGCCGCCGATTGGCAGATCATTGACCCGCTGCTCGCGCGCGGACAGATGCCGAATCTCGCCGCACTCATTGCAGCCGGAACGCGGGCCAACCTCCGCACCATGGAGCCCAAACTCTCGCCGATACTGTGGTCCACCATCGCCACGGGCAAGACGGCCGACAAGCACTGCATTCTGAACTTTGTTGAGCCCAATCCATCCGGCGATGGCGTGCGTGTGTCGGCAAGTACTACGCGCAAGACCAAGGCGCTCTGGAACATCCTCACGCAGAATGCACTGCGCGTGCACACCGTGGGTTGGTACGCATCACATCCCGCCGAGCCAATCAGTGGAACATGTGTCAGCAACCTTCTGATGGAGCAGGCACCCAGTTCCGCAAGCGCGCCTTGGCCACTGATGACTGGGGTAGTGCATGGTTCGCCAGAGTGCGCCACTCGTATTGCTGCAGCTCGCGTGCGCGTCACCGATATCACTCGCGATGAGCTCAAAGAATTGTTACCCAATGCTGCGCAGGCAGCGCATGGCGATCACCGCCCGGCAACGCTTGCCAAGGAATTCGCGCGGATGCGGTCGCTACATCGCGCCGCGATTGAGACGCTGCGCAGTGGGGCGTGGGACTGCGCCATGGTCTTCCATGACACCATCGACACCATCGGTCATCACTTCATGGAGTACCGACCGCCGCGCATGAGTCATGTCAAACCCGCGGACCTGCGCGTCTACGGCGAAGTGATGGACCGGGTCTATCGAATGCATGACCGGTTGCTTGGCGAACTCATGGAAGTAGCCGGCCCGGGCACTTCGTTCATGTTGATTTCTGATCATGGATTCCACTCCGGCGCTGAACGGCCGGTGATCTTGGATGTGACCAAGGAAGAGCGCGCGACGCTGGAGAGCCGCTGGCACCGAGTGCATGGCGTGGCGATTTTCTCAGGCCCCGGGTTCTGCGCCGGAGCATCGATCGGGGCGCCCACGCTTCTTGATGTCACCCCTACCGCACTGACGGCGCTTGGGCTTCCTGTTGGGATTGATATGGATGGCCGTGTTGTTACCGAGGCATTTGCAGTTGCCCCAACGATCGCCACCGTGCCCAGTTGGGACGATGTTCCTGGCGAGGCGGGTATGCATCCACCAGAGATGCGGCAGGATCCCTTTGAGGCATCCGACGCGCTGCAACAACTCATCGACCTCGGATACATGGCCGACATGGGCGGCGACCACAAAAAGCTAGTGGAGCTCACCCGCCGCGAGTCGCAGTTCAATCTTGGCGTTGTACTGATGACTACGGGGCGGGCTGGGCTTGCGGTGCCCATCTTCCTGAAACTGGTGGCTGAGTTTCCCGGCGAAGCCCGTTACCTTTCGCTCTTGGTGCATTGCCAGCACTCAGCCGGCGATCACGCTGCATCGCTTGCCTCGCTGGAACAGTGGGAGCAACGTGCGCCCGGGAATGCAGAGGCTGCCATGCTTCGTGTGGTGTCACTCGTTGCGATTGGTAATGATGCAGACGCGGCGCTTGCTATGAAGACACTTCTACTTCACCATGGCAGCGCGCCGGACAAGGCACGCCCGATCGCCGACCTCTTGGCGTTGCTTGGGCAGTGGCAGGCTTCCAGTGAATATGCGGCGCGCGCCGTGGAGCATGATCCGAATGCGCCTGAGCCGCGGCTTTCAGCAGCGCGTGCGGCCTTGGAACTTGGTCACTATGAGCAGTGCGCCGAATTCTGCATGGACGCCACGGAGCGCGACATGGCAATTCCTGAAGCGCACCATCTGCTTGGAGCTGCACTTGCTTGGGCAGGCGAGTTAGAACATGCCGCGCAGAGCTTGCAGATTGCTCTGAAATTTGCCCCTAAATACCGTGAATCCCTAGCATTTGCGGCGGAAGTAGAGCGTGCGCGCGGTCACGCAGCTGCAGCGGCGGAGTTGCATGCTCGACTTGTTGAGTGCCCGGTTCACGAATCGGACCGCTCCGCCACACAACTGAATCGTCACTCAGCACGTCACGCACAGGCATGGAACGAGCGTGAACGATCATGACAACATTTGCACTCAGCGCCTACTTGTTGTGCATCGCCGCGGCAGGGGCGGATGCCCCGAAGCCTCTGTCTCGGTCCGAGGCAACGGCAGCAGTGGAAGCAGCCGTCAAGCGGATCGCGGATCGATCACGTGCGGAGCGAGCAGCCGAACTCAAGTCGGGCGTGCTCGCCGTTGACGGCGCGCGTATGCCCATCTGGGCTACGCAGTTTGGTCCCAAGTCAAAGGACGGAACGCGACCGCTGTGGATCTCCATGCATGGCGGCGGCGGCGCACCCGCAAAGGTGAACGATCAGCAGTGGGACAATCAGAAGCGTCTCTATCAGCCCGCTGAAGGTGTGTACGTTGCACCGCGCGCGCCGAGTAATGAGTGGAATCTCTGGCACCAAGCCCCAGTCGATCGACTGTTCGAACGGCTCATTGAAGACTTGGTGATCTGTGAGCGCGTTGATCCGGATCGTGTGTATCTCATGGGATACAGCGCGGGCGGTGATGGTGTGTATCAACTTGCGCCCCGAATGGCAGATCGGTTTGCGGCCGCGTCGATGATGGCGGGGCACCCCAATGACGCGCGCCCAGAAGGGCTGCGCAATTTGCCGTTCGCCATTCATGTTGGCGGCGATGATGGTGCGTTTGATCGCAACAAAGTGGCGGCGCAATGGGGTGTCATGCTGGACGCGCTGGCGCAATCGGACCCCGGAGCCTATGTGCACCAAGTGGAAGTGCATGCAGGAAAGGGTCATTGGATGGACCGCGAAGACGCATCAGCCGTGCCGTGGATGGCCAAGTACACGCGTAACGCGCGCCCGCAGAAAGTGGTGTGGGTACAGGACGATGTCACGCATCCGCGCTTCTACTGGCTTGCGGTTGATGAACCAAAGCAAGGCCAGCGCCTGGTGGTCACGCGGCAAGGGCAAGAGATCACCATTGTGGAAGCGCCACCAAGTTTGGCTGTGCGCATATTGCTTGACGACACCATGCTGGATCTTGATAAAGATGTTCGTGTAACGCAAGATGGCAAAGAACTCTTTACGGGACGAGTGCCGCGTTCCAAGGCAGTGATCGAACGCACGCTTCAGGAACGCTTTGATCCCAAGGCGGCGTTTACGGCGGAAGTAAAGGTCATCACTTCGGCCACTGCTGTGGCAGCGCCAGCATCTCCTAAGGATTCGCCCGCTACTGCGCAGCCAAGCGTTGCGCCAGCCGCGCCTACGCGCTGACCTGGATCACCACGTATAGGTGAGCTGCATGGTGAACATCAACACTGAATCAGTAGTTGGATTGTTGGCGGGATCCAAGATCACTTGAATGTCTGGCTGAAGCGTCAATGTTTCGGTGAGTTGCATCACATAGGTGAGTTCAAATCCGTATTCGTTCTCATGGGCAATGGTTGGATACGGGGCTTCAAGCCAATAGAAACCGCCGGCCAAGTACGCCTGTTGCGTCTTCAGTAGGGCGGACTCGCTGGGACCGTTCAACACCAGACCAGTTGCGAAACTGGACTTTCCGCCTTGCACCGCTCCAAGTGCGTCGTTGGTAAAGCCCGCACGCATGAACATTCCCAGCGGTGCACTTTTACTGAGTTTCTGCTCAAGATTGATGGCGATTCCCGCGCCAGTTTCACCCTTTGATGTTCCAAAGAATGGCAGCACGCGGAGAGTCCCCGGTCCAAGTCCCAGGACATCTTCACCGATAAGCCCCAACTCAAATGTGTTGGTCCAGTCGTCACTGGAAATGTCTTGGACCGGACTTGCGCCATAGGCCGTGTTGTTGGCAATGCTTGCAAACATGGCGTAGAACCAATTCACGGGCTGCCACTGCACCACTACGCCCAGCGCGTTGTACGACCACGGCAGGGTTGCCGGATTGATGAATTCATAGTTCATCAACTGATTGAATTGGTTGTTGGCGTAGGTGTTCAGATCCATGTACATCTCCGGATCCACTAACCCGGCGGTCACCACTAACTGCCCACCCATGAATGATTGCTGCCACGCCAGTTGATAGAGATAAGCGCTTTGCCCAAAGTCTGTCCCAAGTGGAAAGCCCAAGGTGCCCATGTTCCCTTGCGCGGTTTGCTCGTCGCCGTCGTAGCCAAGGCCAGTGCCTGCGCTACTGCCTACGGTGAGCCATCCGGCACTGCCGCCCAATTCGTCGGTCTGAAATATGTTCCACGTCAAGTATGAATTGAACGAGTAATAGTTCAGCACATCCTTGGTGTTGCCAAGTGTTCCGGACATGGCAACAAAGTCGTACGACTGCCAGATGGCGTAATTGACGCCGTACTGCGCCAACGCAGTCTTCACACTTTGCGCCGCCGCGGACAACGGGTCTCCGGTTATCAACGCTCCCGCTTCGGTGCATGAGTCGCCGTACAGATTCACCGTGGCCAAGTACGGCATCAGGGTGGGCGGCGTCTTGGGCAGCAGCGAGAAGCCGGCCTGCTGTGCAAATGGTCCAGCGGTGGCGGGCTCCGGTTCAAGGCCCGGTCGGTCTTGCCGCATCGATTCGTCTGGGTCCGGGGGCGGGGCAACTTGCTGTGCAAGTGGCGCCGCGCACAGCGCCATGGTGGCGGTCAAGAGGTGAGAAATTGGCGCCATGACGGCGATGGATAACACTGATCTACCCGGAACGCTACACGGTGCCGCTGCCGCCGCCTACGCTTCCCGCTGTGGCACTCCCAATGAGATTTATTCCGTCCATCATCGCCTTCCTTGTCACTCTTGGGTGCACCGCGCTTCTTGCGTGTGCCCCGCCTGAACCGAGCTCGACTCCCATGACCACCAAGCCCGCATCGCCTTCGCAGAGCCAGTCTGGCTATGACATCACGCCTCTCGCACCTGCGGTAGTCAAGGAGCTGGCCTCGAAACTTGATGCGGAGTCGTATCGGGTCACCCAGACGTCCGGCACCGAAGCGGCGTTCTGCGGCAATCTGCTCGACAACAAGAAGCAGGGCACGTACGCCTGTGTAGTTTGCGGTCTGCCGCTGTTCTCCAGCGAGCACAAGTTTAATTCTGGCACTGGTTGGCCAAGTTTCTACGCACCCGTCGACCCCGCGCATGTCAGTACCAAGAGTGATGTCTCGCACGGCATGATGCGTTCCGAGATCAATTGCGCCCGCTGCAACGCGCATCTCGGGCACGTCTTTGATGATGGCCCCAAGCCAACCGGTCAGCGCTACTGTCTCAACTCCGCGTCGCTCAAGTTCTATGAGAAGGGCGCCTTGCCTGCCGACACCATCACAAAGAATCCAACCGGACTGGCGCGCGGCGAAGCGGCGGTTGCATCAGCCCCCGCAAGCACCATGACCGCATACTTTGCAGGCGGATGTTTCTGGGGTGTGGAGCACTGGTTCCAGATTTGCCCCGGGGTCACCACCGCCGTCAGTGGATACATGGGAGGCACCAAGGCCAACCCCACTTACAAGGATGTCTGCAACCACGGCACCGGCCACGCCGAGGTGGTCAAGGTTGAGTTTGATCCGTCCAAGGTTTCCTACCGGCAGTTGCTGGAAGGATTCTTCATCATGCATGATCCCACCCAGCTTGATCGGCAGGGCCCGGATGTTGGCGATCAATATCGATCCGCCATCTTCTGCACCTCGCCTGAACAAGTGTCCGCTGCCAAGGCGTATGTCGCAGAACTCGGCTCGGCAAAGAGTTTCGGCGGCAAGCCGATTGTCACGCAGATTGTTGACGGCGGCGGCAAGTTCTACCCCGCTGAGGACTATCACCAGGATTACGTGGAACGCAGCGGACGGCCTTGCCACGGCTCAAATCCATGGCCACAAGTGTTCGGTCAAGCGGCGAAGGGTGTCCCGGCAGCGCACTGATTTCCGCGACCTCGGCAACTTCCCGTGGTGGTTCCGGTAGACCTGTGTGACCGTGATTCACTTGCGAGCCATCTTCAGCGGTGTGATAGCAGTGCCAGTAGTGGCCTTGCTCTGTGCTGGTGCACCATTGCCAGCTGCAGGGATCACACCGTTCACACCGGTTGATCGTGCGCTGCGCATGCTCAACGCAGTTCCAACCGCAGCATCGCTCGGCGCGTGGCATGAACTGCTGGGCAGCGAGCCGCACGTGGCCGGCACCGACGGCGACCTACGCGAAATCGCCCGCATTCAAAACGCGTTTGTGGATATGGGCATCGCCACCACGGTTGAAGAATTTGATGCGCTTCTGCCGCAGGCAACCGAGGCGCTTGTAGAAATTGTTGGTGCAACTGATATCGCACCACCGGTTGACGGAACTCGACGCGGCGTGATTGCGCTTCCAACCGTTGAGCGCAATCTTGCTGAGGATCCCGCCACTACGCATCCTGGCCTCACCTTCGGATGGAATGCGTACAGCGCATCCGGCGATGTGACCGCTGGCATCGTTTACGCCAACTACGGAACCAAGGCGGACTTTGCCAAACTGAAGGCGCTGGGCATTGACTGTAAAGGCAAAGTGGTGCTGGCGCGCTACGGTGGAAATTTCCGCGGTTACAAGGCGAAGTTTGCGGAAGAAGCTGGTGCCGCAGCATTGATCATCTACACGGACCCAGCCGACACCGGAGTCACCAAGGGGAAAGTTTGGCCTGCTGGTGGATGGGCCAATGACAGCTGCGTGCAGCGCGGCTCCATTCTTGCGTCTGATCAGCCGGGCGATCCAACCACGCCGTTCAATCCATCGGACCCCACCGCCGCGCGCTGCGACACCGAAGCGATCGGCCTTCCCAAAATTCCAGTGCAGCCGATTGGTTACGCCGCGGCCGCAGAGATCGTGCGCCGCATGCAAGGCGAGCCGGTTGCCGCCGATTCTGGATGGAAGGGCGGGTTGCCATTTGAGTATCGAATGACTGGTGGCGACGCATTGCAGGTGCGCGTGAAGGTTGTGCAAGATCGCAAGATCCGGCGCTCTGCCAACGTCATCGGCATGATTCCGGGCGCAGTCCATCCGGAGCAATTGATCATCATTGGATGCCACCACGACGCGTGGTGCTTTGGTGCAGCGGATCCATTGGCGGGCACGATCGTGTTGATGGAATGCGCGCGTAGCTTTGCTGAGTCATTGCGCGCTGGCGAACGTCCGGCGCGCACCGTGGTATTTGCAGCGTGGGGCGCAGAAGAATTTGGCATTATTGGCAGCACCGAGTGGGTCGAAGGCCACCGCGATCGATTGCTGCGCGGCGCAGTGGCTTACGTGAATCTGGACATGGCTGCTATGGGCCCAACATTCGGCGCCTCATGTTCGCCGAGTTTGCGCGAAGCAGTCCTTGGCGCAACCGTGCGCGTTGCGCAAGCGCGCGGTACTGCAAATGAGACGGTTTACGATCGCCTCTCCGGTGGCGGTCGCAACGAACCACAATTTGGAACGCTCGGCGGTGGATCAGATCATGTGGCGTTCAATTGCCATATTGGTGTGGCAAGCGCGTCCTTTGGCAGCGGTGGTTCCGAAGGCAACAGTTACCACTCAAACTATGACACCATCGCTTGGTATCGATCAGTGGTTGGTGATGATTACGCGCCGGCATTGATGGTGACTCGTGTCACCAACGCGTTGGCGGCCATCTTGGCGGATTCGCCGGTGCTCCCATTGAGTGCGGCGCGGCACGGTATTGATGGTCAACGATTCCTGCGGGCGTTGAAAGAGCGCACTACCACTCCAGAAATTGCGCTGTCCATTGACCAACTCATCGAACGTGCTGGTCGCGCTGCCGAATCGGGTGCGCAACTTGATGCCGCGCTCGCTTCAGCGCACCCATGGATCGGAACCGCTGCAGCCAATCGCTCGCAGTCAGCGCGCGACGCGTGCGCAGCGATCGATCGGGCACTCATTTCACTTGACCGTGCATGGCTTGATGATGCCGGCCTTGAAGGTCGCCCGTGGTTTCGCAGCATGCTTGCGGCCAGTGACAAGGACAGCGGATACGCCGCCACCATGCTTCCGCTTCTTGCGGAAGCAGTCGATGCAGGGGACGTCAACCGCGTCCGCGCCGCCGTGGTTCGCTACCAAGCCGTGTTCGATCGCCTCGATCGTGGGATCGATCAAGCGCGGGCGGCCATGCAATCGGTATCCGGCGGCAATGGACCTCCGGCGCCCCTGGGGACGCGCTGAGCCATTAGCGTCCGGGAACTTTTGATCTCGGTTGTCCCCGCGTGAAGTTTCTGAGTAACTATCACTGATATGTCGCACCCCCTGAACCGATTCCACTTGCGGATGTGCATTCCGAGAACATCCTTGGAAGTCAGCGATCCGCCCGGCGCGTGGGCGCGTATTGTTTGGACTGTTGCCGACCCCACTCACCTACAGACCCGAAACTCAATGATCCCCATGAAGGCCATTTCTACCCTCGCCGTTGCTGTTGTTGCCGCCACGATCGCCGCTCCGTGCATTGCACAGACGGTCATCGACACCAAGCGCATCATCAGTGCGGGGTTGGTGTATCCAACATGCATCACCCACGCTCCTGGCGATAGCACTCGACTCTTCGTGCTTGAGAAGGCCGGTCGAATCCGCATCATCAACTTGGCTACCAATACGCTCGTAGCCACTTCGTTCCTTGATATCGATGCGATCGTCACTGGCGGTGCATCAACGGGCGATGAGCAAGGCCTCTTGGGCATGGCCTTCGACCCCAATTACGCCACCAACGGTCAGTTCTATGTTTATTACACCGGTACAGGTACGAACAACCTGGCTCGATACACCGTGTCTTCCAACCCCAATGTTGCCAACAGCGCTGGGGTCGTGATGATGACGTGGGCGGATCCGTACACGAACCACAACGGCGGCTGGATTGAGTTTGGTCCAGACGGCAACTTGTATATGGGTGTTGGTGATGGTGGCAGTGCTAATGACCCGGGCAATCGCGCGCAGAACCTCGGCGACCGACTCGGCAAGCTCCATCGAATCAAGCCTTCGACTGGCGGGGTCGCGCCGTATTACACGATTCCATCTGGCAATCCCTTCGTTGGCGGCGCAACCACGGCTGACGACACGGTGTGGACCTACGGAATGCGTAATCCGTGGCGTTGCACTTTTGACCGCGTGACCGGAGATCTTTGGATGGCGGACGTTGGTCAGAACTCTGTTGAGGAAATCAACTTCCAAGCGGCGGGAACCGGTGCTGGGCGTAACTACGGTTGGCGATGCACCGAAGGCGAAACCACCACTGGACTAACCGGCTGCACATTCGGCGACCCATCATTGACGCTGCCCATTCACACCTATCGCCACGTTCAAGGAACCACCGGTGGATATTCCGTGACGGGCGGCGTCGTTTATCGCGGCTGCCGTATTCCTGATCTGCAGGGCACGTACTTCTTTGCCGATTACGTCACGGCCAACATTTGGTCGTTCCGTTATGTCAATGGTGTAAAGAGCGAGTTCCAGAATCGCAACGCGGCGCTTGGCACATCGGCTGAGGGTGGCGTGGTCAATCAGGTAGTGACGTTCGGCGAAGATGAAGACGGCGAGGTGTACATCGCCGATCACGGTGGGCAGATTTACAAGATCATTCCCGCAAGTGGTGATGGCCCGTGCATCGCTCCACTTCTCGGTGACTTGGATCTGAACGGCGTCGTCAACGGCGCAGACCTCGGTTTGCTGCTCGCTGGTTGGGGTGTCTGCGGCACGCCGTGCCCAGGCGACCTGGACCTCAACGGAGTCATCAACGGAGCCGATTTGGGATTGATGCTGAGTAATTGGAGCGTCTGATTCTTCAAGCCGACTGAGCGCAGCAATCTTCGTAGAATCGCGGTTGAAGGGAACCGTGATGCTTCTACACACCATTCGTAGTGCCATGCCCGCCGCCGTCCTTGCCGCCTGCCTGATGCATGCGGCTCCGTATTCGGTAGCGGCGGCAGCGCCTCCTTCTGGCCTTGCCGCTTCTCCGTCCGGCCCCGCCGCCCCAGCACAGGTGCCGCTCATGGTGGAGCCGCCGATTGTGGATTTCGGCGTGGTTGCGCCAGGTACTAAACATCCCGCGCGCTTTGTCCTGCGCAACATTGGTAGTCAACCCCTCACCATCGCGCGCGCGCAGCCGAGCTGCAAGTGCACGGATATTTCAGACATTGCGGGCAAGGTGATCGCTCCGGGCGGCACATTGGAATTGACGGCATCGCTCTTGGTACCCAAGTCGCCAGGCGACAAGGACGCCAAAGTCATGATCACCGTTGCTGGTTACCCCGGTCTGGTACTTGCCAACATGGTGGCTGATGTCACGCAGTCCATTCGCGCCGCGCCCGCATTTGTTGATGCGTTGAAAGAGAAGCAAGAGGGTGTGGTGCATCTTTCATCCATTGATGGCAAGCCATTCAAAGTCACCAGTGCTGGCGGTCGGGCGCCGCTCTTTGTGGGATTTGATCCTGTCACGGATTCCCCGCGCGCTGCGTATGACATTCGCTGGCGCACGGCAGAGATTTCAAATGGAGCGCTGCCGCAGTGGTGGGTGATTGACACCGATCGTGCCGACTGCGCGCAGATCCCGCTACGAATTCGCCATGAATCCACCGGCGGTCGATTTGACCCGGAGCGATCCGCGCGCTTCTGGTTTCCGCCCGAAAGCATCGTTCTTGCCGGCGTAGTGAAGGCAGGGATGCCGGTAGCACTGACCACCACTATTGAGCATTTGAATCCCGCTGCGCAGGGCCGAGTCACGGCGCCCACGTGGGGCGATGTTTCGGCAATGACAGTCCCGGGCGCTGAGGGAACGGCTCGATTTATCTCCGCCACCAAGCGCGCGGGTGACTTTGTGGACATTGCCTTTGAATTCACTGCAAAGCCCGGGCGTTTCGGTTCGTTCTACATTCCAGTGATGATTGAAACCCCCACCGGCAAGGGCCCCGTCTTTGTTGCAGTGACGGTCACTCCGTGACGTTTGATCCACAAACGATTTCCATGCAGGATGCGGTCAGCGTGAGCACGTTGCTTGATGCTGCGGCCGAGCGAATGCTTGCTGATCCGCTTCGCAAGGGGTCATCGGTGTTCCTTCCGCGCCGCGGTCGCATCTTGCTGACGGGTGATCTGCATGACAACCCAGTGCACTTCATGTTGGTGCAGCAGTTGGCCAAGCTCACCGCGTCGCCGGACAATCATTTGGTCCTCCATGAATTGATCCACGGCGACCGGCTTGTCAACGGTGTTGATCTCAGTTACCGCATGTTGTGTCGCGTGGCGCAGTTGACGCTGGCATTCCCTGGGCAGGTGCATGTGGTGCTTGCGAACCATGAATTGGCGCAGGTGTTTCGGCACCCGGTATCGAAGGGCGCAGGCGACAACCTGGAGCTCTTTGATGCTGGTCTTGATTGGGCATTTGGCGATGATGCTTCCATCGTTGACGAGGCCATCGGTCGATTCGTGCGCGCTATGCCGCTGGCGATTCGCTGCGCTAATGGCTTGATGCTCAGTCATTCGCTGCCTGCACCGCATGAACTAGCGAATTTCGACAGCGGAGTGGTTGATCGGTTGTTGGTGGACAAGGATTACACGTTGCGCACCGGCGACGCGTGGCGCATGGTGTGGGGCCGAGGATGGGACAGCAATTTGCTAGCAACGCTTGCGGCACGCTGGAATGTTCGAACTTTCGTCCTTGGTCATGCGCTGGTGGAACATGGTGCTGATGCGCCGTTCCCAAACCTGCTCCTGTTGAACACCGACCATGAAGGCGCGCGTGTGGTGGCAGTCAATCTTTCCGAAGATGTGCCCACCGCCAATGAGTTAATGTTCAATTCGGTCCCGCTCTCCTCCTACGGCGCAAGCGATGCGTGAGTCAATCCTTGCGATCGAAATCTCGCAACGCACGGGCAGCATCGCGCTGCGTCCGCGCGCCGAGGGCGGAATCTTTGAGATGGAGGTTCCGGTCTCCGATGATGCCAACGATCATCTCATGGCATCCATTGATGAGTTGTGCCGGGAGCACGACGTTGCGCCTGCTGATCTTGCCGCCATTGCGGTGAGTTGCGGTCCCGGGGCATTCACCGGTCTGCGTGTTGCATGCGCAACCGCCAAGGCGATCGCCGATGTCACGGGTTGTGGTTTGGTGGCAGTACCGTCGGCCTTGGTGGTGGCGCGGACCGCGGTGCGCACGGGGCGCCTTGGTGCGGAAGAAAGTTGCACCGTTGCGCTGGCGTCCAAGGCGGGTACCGCGTGGTGCACCCACATGAACATCGTTCATGGCATGCCGCAGGTCCTGTCTGCCGGGCTGTGTGCCGAGAGCGAGGCGGAGTCGATCACCTTCCCGCTCTTTGGCGACGCGCAGGTGCCGCCTGGATTTGTGCGAGCCGCTGTTGAACATGGTGGGCTCCAGAACGCCAACTGGTCGGCCGCCGCCTGCCTGGAGGTTGCTGAGGCGCTCCGTGGGGCGGGGCAGCGCACCGACCCCCTGCACCTAGCGCCGCTCTACCCGCGCCCCGCAGAGGCCGTCACCCTGTGGGAGACCCGGCACGGGCTGTCTCCCGGCCCCTAAGCAGGCGCCTGGTGCCTCGCTCGGTGTCCCGGAAGGTCTGCGGCCCGTAAGCCCGGCGGCCAACCCCCTCCGCGCTTCCGTCTGTGCGGGCTGCCCGCCGAAGGCAATGTGGTCGTTCGCCGCAACTGTGGTGAAGGGCGCCTCTGGCTCGGCCGATGCTTGGGCTGCCATGTCAAGCCGCCGCAACAGCCCGTCCACCGCTCGCGTCACCCTTGCAGACCTTCGTGTGCGCTGCGAGCGCCTTGAATCGGTCCTGCGCCAAGCGCTCTCCAGCCGATCAGCGGCCCGGGCCGAACGCGATAGCGCCCGTGCTCGCCTGCGAAGCGCTGGTGATGACTTTGTCGTGGCGTTCGAGGCCATCGACGCACGCACGGAAGCAGCGGTTGCTGCCGCGGAACTGCGCGGCCTGCTGTGCCAGGACCTCGATATCGACACCATGCTGACGGTTGCAACCGAGCACCTGCTGGCGCGTGTCCGTCCAGCGAATGTAGCTATCTGGCTGTGCAACAGTCGTGGCGATCACGCAGTTGCTGCCTACGGCGCCAACAGCGTGTCGCGGGCTCGTGCCGAGGCATCGCTTGGCGTGCTCGGTCGTGAAGCCTGCCCGCACTTAGGAAATGAACCAGTCGCCAGTGTCTTTGACACGGCTACGGAGATGGTGAGCGTGCCCCCGCCGGGCGGCGGCATCTTGGCAGACAGTCGCGCCATCATTGCCCCGCTGGTGTTTCGTGGCGAACGGTTTGGTGCAGTGTTGGTCTTCCAGCCCGCATCGGAAGCATGGCAGCCGAATGCCCCAGAGATTGTGGCCTCGATTGGCGCTGTGTTAGGGGAACAAATCGAACGCATCACGCGCATCGTTGTGCAGCGCGGAACAGAGTGGCCGAGCACTCCGCCGGAACATGATTGAATCACTTCAGCGCGGTGCGGCAAGCGTGGCCAAGATCGTTACGCCACCAGTGACGCGATCGCCCACCGCAACGTGAGATGTCACATCGGCGGGGCGTGGCAAGATCAGCTCAGTTGTTGATCCAAACTTGATCATTCCAAAGCGCGCGCCGCGTTTGGCTCGACCACCGATGTGCGCCCCGCACACAATCCTTCGAGCGATTGCGCCGGAAATCTGGCGAATGCCAATGCATTCACCGCTCGCAGTGGTGAGTGTGGTCACGGTTGACTCATTGACCTTGGCGCTCTCTGCGGTGCGTGCATCAAGGTATTTGCCTGGCGTATAGGTAATGGTTGCTACCACGCCGTCGCATGGGAACCGGTTGATGTGCACATCAAGGACGCTCAGGAAAATTCGAATGACCTTGGCGGGGCCGCCAATCGATGCGTGGTGTTCAACATCAAACACAGCAGAAATCTTTCCATCTGCTGGGCTGACCATGTCATTGGGGGCGTCAGTAGCAGGGCGCCGGCCGCGTGGATCTCGGAAGAACGCCACCAGCGCTAGCCAGACCAGCGCCGTGACCGCCACTGGCCACCACATGGCAGCCCATACAAAGCCGCCAGCAATGGCTGCGGCGATGAGGGTGATCGTTCCCCATTCCTTGAATCCGTAGTGAGTAAGGGTCATGCGAATTAGGCAGTTGCCTTACCGATTCCAAGTCCGATTCCGCCGAACACCAAGATGGCGCCGGCGGTTCCGCCGAGAACGTACATCCAGTTCTCAGCAATCATCTTCGCCACATCGGTGTAATTGCCAACCATCATCTCAGTGACGGACCAGCCCATTCCAACCAGAGCGATGGTTGCAACAATCATCGCTCCCGCTGTAAATCCTGAGAACTTTGGGTCTCGCGCTTCGGCCAACGCGGCGGTGCCGAAGGTAACGGCGGATGTCCCCGACGTTACTGGCGCGGCTTCCTCGGTGGCTGCGGTTTCGCCGCCACCAAAGATGTCAGCCGTATTTTCCGTCATCGCAGCGTCTTCGCCGCCCATGCTCTCTTCAATCATCTGCGCGCCGAAGAAACTTTCGTCGCTGGAGATGTCGAGCAATCCGCTGCCGGAACCAACAGCCTCGAGCTGCGTCTGGTCGGAGTTGAGAGACATGGAGTCATCGTTGCTGCTCATGCGACCAGCGCCCGAGGATGCTGGAGCATCCATCATCATGCTGTCAGCGCTGCTATCTGCAAGACCAATGCCACTGCCGCCACTACTGGCAGCCGGTGATCGCGCTGGCGGTGCCGAGCGAGCCATTGGCGCCGCTGCTGGCGTGGGGGCGCGGGTTGGTGCCGGGGCTGGCTCATCGTCGTCAGCAAGGCTCAGTTCATCAAGACCCATGGAGTCGTCGGCGCCACTCGCTGCAATCGGGCCGGCATCCAGGCGGAGGTCGTCGTCAAGGCTGAGGCCATCGTCCATCCGCAGGCCATCGTCCATGCTCAGGTCATCATTCATGTTGAGCCCGGCGTCCATCCTGGCCGCGGTGGGCGCGATTGGAGTGACGGAGCTGTCGTCAAGACGGAGCTCATCCATGGCGCCCATGCTGCTGCCGGCGTTCGAGAGATCAAGGCCGTCCAAGTTGATGTCGCTCCCCATGTCCCCGTCCCCGGCGATCTGATCGATCGCTGAGCGGCGGAAGAGCACTTGGTCCTTGTCGCGGAGTTCCTGAAGCTGGCCAGCGCGGGCCATGCTCATGATCTCGTCCTGGGACTTGTGAAGCTTCTGGGCAGCTTCCTCGAGCGTGTAGAACAACTTAGCCATGGTGTGTATTCCAGAGATTTGAACCCGCCACAGGGCAGGCAGTCGAAACGGCAACGGCGTCCAAGACGCCCATGGCGGGATACGCTACCTGCGGCTTTGATCTCACCGCAAGCGAACCCATTGGGCTTATGACCATCCGCACCACCCCCCGCGCGGGTTCCCCCTCCTCGGGCACATCATCCGCCGGGCCTGAAATTCCTGATTTACCACTGGTTTCTGCCATTTTAGAGGCGTGGTACCCCTCCGCCGCGCGGGAGTTACCGTGGCGGTCAGAGCGCTCGGGATATCGAGCGTTGGTCAGCGAACTGATGCTCCAGCAGACGCAGGTCTCCCGGGTGGTGGAGCGATTTGCCAGTTTCATGGCCAGGTTCCCCACCCTGAGATCCCTCGCCGACGCGCCGGAGCAGGAGGTGCTGGCGGCATGGCAGGGTCTGGGCTACTACCGGCGCGCACGATTTCTGCACCGTGCGGCGCAGGCCATTCGAGATATGCACGGCGCCGAGGTTCCGGACAACGTTGCAGCACTCGCTGCGCTGCCCGGTATCGGCAGATACACCGCTGGCGCCATTGCCAGCATCGTCTTTGGTCAGGCGGCGGCGATTGTTGATGGCAATGTCCTTCGCGTCTTGTCGCGCCTTGCCGACCATGAAACGCGCATGGGCGACCCATCTGCGGAACGATGGGCGTGGCGTGAATCAACTCGGTTGGTACAGGTCGCCTCGGCACCAGGCGTGACCAACGAGGCACTCATGGAGCTTGGCGCAACCGTATGCACGCCCGCCGCGCCGCGTTGTGATGCTTGCCCGCTCGCTGCGCAATGCGCGGGTCGGGCTTCGGGCCGTGCCGCCAGCATTCCAACGCCGCGTCGTAGCGCAGCGCGCCGCACGCTCTACTGGCATTCGTTAGTGCACGTTGACGAGCACGGAGTGTTGCTCACCGAACGACCTGCCGCCGGATTGTGGGCTGGCATGTTGCAACCACCAACCATCGAGTCAGACACTCCGATGGATGTCACCGTGCTTGGTACGACGTGGGGAATGCCAGTCAACCAAGTTGCGCAGTTCACGCATGTCACTAGTCATCGCACTGTGGAATTCACAGTGCTGGTGAGTGCCAGCGAATGCACGCCAGCCATCGCAGGCACGCACCGTGTTCCGCTTGAATTGCTTGAGTCGGTAGCGCTATCCAATGCCGCATGGAGAGTGATGGAATGCGCCGGTGTCCCGGTTAAGACGCCACTCTCGGCATCGGCTGGTCACCGCGCGCCTCGCGCTGCTCGGTCCGCGCCGACGGATAGCTGATTCGTCCGTGGTAGATGGCGTTCAGGCTCTTGATGATGGAATCTTCAAGAACACGCAATTCCCGCAGCGTCAGTGGGCTGTCGTCAAATTGTCCGTCCACCAGTCGCTTATGGCTGAGATCGCGGACCAATTGTTCGATACGCGCCGGCGTTGGTTCGCTCAGGGTGCGGCTTGCGCTTTCAACGCAATCAGAAAGCATCAAGATGGCGGCTTCGCGAGTCTCTGGCTTGGGGCCAGGGTAACGGAAGTCTGCTTCGTTGATCTCATCATCACCAGCGCGGTTCCGAGCGACGTGGAAGAAATATTCCATGAGCGTGGTGCCGTGATGGCTCTCAATGAAGTGCCGCACCGTGCGTGGCAGTGAATACTCAGCGGCAAGTTCCATGCCATCCTTCACGTGTCCAACAATCACTAGCAAACTCATGGCAGGCGAGAGTCGTTCGTGGCGATTGATGCCGCTTTGGTTCTCCACGAAATACTCGGGCTTGTTCATCTTGCCCATGTCGTGGTAGAGCGCGCCGACATACGTCAGCAACGCATCGGCACCGATTGACTCAGCGGCTGCTTCGGCGATGTTGGCAACTTGCAGCGAATGATTCCATGTACCGGGCGCGCGGCGTTGCAGTTCGCGGAGGAGCGGCTGACGCGGATCCCGCAGTTCGCTGAGGGTGAGCCCCGTGGTCACGCCAAAGATTCGTTCAATGGTGGAAAGCAGGCTGATTACTAGGAAACCGATGAAGAACGCGGTGACCACTGCTACCAGTGAATCGCCAATGACTTGGGTGACAACGCTGCGATCAGCAAACCCCTGCGCGAACCCCGCCAGCACAATTGCCAGGCCTGCAGTTGCTCCAGACGCCACCGTTGCGATCACCAATGCGGAACGGTGCCGCAAGTTACGAACGGCGATCGCAAACGCCAGCGATGAGCCCAAGGCAGCTAAGAACACCCCCATGGGTGGGTGCAGGGCAAAGATCGCCAGTACTGCTTGCAACAGAATGGCAAACAGCGACACCCGAAGTCCAAAGACAACGGTCAGTGTGCCGGTTGAAAGTAGTGAACTACCAACCGCGCAGAACAGGAGTGCCTGTGGGAACGCCACCGATGCCGGCACAGTGACTGCTACCGGAAACAGCACCATGGCAAACATGGTTGTCAAGCTTCGCCAGTTGCGAAAGATGGGGCGTTCGTGTTGAGCAAGAAACGTTGCCGCAAGCAAAGCGATCGCAAGCGAAATGCCCATCGCTTGAGCGAGGTCACCAATGAATCCGACCGCGCTTCGTGATTCTTGAAAGCGCTGCTGTTCGTCATTGGCGCGCGAAACTTGTTCCTGCGTCAGCACATCACCAGGCGCAAACACAGATTCTCCGCGTGGGTGAACGCGCACGACGGAGGGAACCGCTTCGGCTGCTTCATCCGCCGCCGCTTTGGTGGCGAGAGCATCAAAGGTGATGGTTGGCTTTGGATCTGCAAGCAGGGGAGCCACGGAAACGCGGGCAAATTCCAGCGGAAATCCTGCTTCGGCTGATTCTGCAGCCAGGCGCGCACGCGTGGCAGCAAGGTCATCGGTGCGTACTTCGATGGCACCGCGACCAAGTGGCGCAGTGCGTGTTCGATCGCCAGGCACATCAGTGCGCGGCGGAATGATGACCATGCGTCGAGCAGCAATCGAGAATGCGTCAAACTCACTGGTGCTGACAATTGGCGCGCCGGTGGTGAGCTTTCCAATCAGCCTGCCGGTCCAACGTTGCCACAGTTCCATTTCATCGGCGCGGTCAAGTTCGCGCAGCGCGGCGAAGGTGGGTTCAGTCAGTCCATAGCGCTCAACAAGTGCGGGCTGCACTTCTTCCAAGGTGAGTTTGTCGCGGACGAGGAGTGGTAGTCCCTCAATCTCACCTTGCATGCGTTCCAAGTAATCCGTGTTCACCATGTACACCAACGGCGCCGACTTGCGGGCCTCTTCTTGGCGTAATCCGGTGGCGGTTTCGTCAATGTCGCTGTACTCCAGTCGATTGACTCGACCGGACTCCGCTCGTTGACCAACAAACACGCGTGGAAGGTCGGCACTCCAGGCCACCAGAATGGCGGAAGTGATGGCGAACGCAGTCACCACCAGTGCCGCGCTGAGGTTGCATTCATCGCGCAACCAAAGCAATACCGGCGCAGTCTGTCGGGGCAATTTCCGACGAAGTCGCGTTCTCCTCACGGAGCGGCCGAAGCGAGTGGATTGTTGACCAAAGACCATATGGGTGCAGGTGCGAGCGAACGGCCGCTGAAGAGCAGCCATTTGAGTCTATCGGTCAGTGCGTCGCGCGCCCCACAGAGCGCGATACCATTCGGGTTCATGTCAGACTTCGCAGCAATCCTCTCACGCCCAAGCACTTTTTATCGGGTCGCTGTGGTTGCGTCGTGCCTACTGACGTCCTGCACTTTGCCGGACGCCGCCAGCGACAACAAGGCTCAGCCCGGGGATACCTTTCCGCCGGAAGTGGTGCTGAAGGGTTCGGCTGCCACTGAAGCAGTTGCAGGTATGCGCCAACCGACCGCGGGCTACCAAGCTCGCCCGTTGGTACCGGCAGTGGATCATGTTCGTTGGTCCGATGTTCCAATGGCCGTGCGCAATGTTGCCAGTCGGCAGTTCCTTGGCGTCCAATCGTTTGAGTCTGGTGCGGATCGCTTTGTGGCCACCGTGCTTGCAGCGGATGGTCAGGACGGAACGGTGACCGTGGAACGGGTCAGTAGTGGCGACTTCACCACTGTCGTGAACATTGGCGTGTTTCCAGATCCACAGCGGGACGAGCTGTTTGCGAAGGCCTTTGCCGCGGAGATGTTGCGCCTCGGTGCGATTCCTCGACCGCAGTAACAATCACACCCGCGGAGCATGTGCGCTGGTTGTTGCAGTCAGCGCGCGTTCCAACATCCGCGCCGCGCGCAACAATCGATCTTCCTCAAACGCATTCGCTTGTAACTGCACCCCGATCGGCAGATGCTTACCGTTGCGTTCGGCGAAACCAGCTGGAATTGACACGCCGCAGATCCCCGCAATGTTGGTGTTGACGGTGTAGACGTCGCATAGGTACATCGCCAATGGATCCGAGTTTGCGCCGAATCCAAACGCGGGGGTCGGCGCGGTTGGGCCAAGCAGCACATCGCAGGCGCTGAAAGCCTGATCAAATTCTTGCTTGATGCGCCGCCGCACTTGCAGCGCGCGCTTGTAGTAAGCGTCGTAATACCCGCTGGAAAGCATGTACGTGCCCAACATGATTCTGCGCTGCACTTCCGGGCCGAATCCTTCCGAACGCGAGCGAGCGTAAAGCGTAAATAGGTCTTCGCCAGGCTGCAATTGCGCGCGGTGTCCGTAGCGGATGCCGTCGTAGCGAGCCAGATTGCTGGACGCTTCTGCTGGCGCAATCACGTAGTAGGTGCTGATACCAACATCCGTTAACGGCAATTCAACAGAAACAATGGTTGCACCCAGAGCGCGGTACGCGTCCGCTGCGGCGTTCACCGCAGCATTCACTTCACTGTCATTGGCGTCACTCATGTACTGCCGCGGGATACCAACGCGCAGTCCTTCGATCGGGCGCTCGACAGTCTTGGCAAGTTCGGTAGGCGGACGGTCGGCAGTGGTGCTGTCGCGTTCATCAATGCCGCTCATGACATCAAGCATCAGCGCGGCATCGCGCACACTGCGTGTCATTGGGCCAATTTGGTCCAAGCTTGATCCAAACGCAACCAGTCCCCAACGGGAGATGCGACCGTAGGTTGGCTTCAGTCCAACGATGCCGCAGAATGACGCGGGTTGCCGAATGGAGCCGCCGGTGTCGCTACCGATGGCGGCGGCGCACATCCCACCCGCTACGGCCGCTGCGCTTCCGGCGCTGCTGCCTCCGGGTACGCGGGAACTGTCCCATGGATTACGAACGGGTCCCCACTTGCAGTGCTCGCCTGACGAGCCCATGGCGAACTCGTCCATGTTGGTCTTGCCCATCACCACCGCACCGGCGTGCGCAAGGCGCTCCACAGCGGTGGCATCGAATGGGGATCGATAGTTCTCAAGCATGCGGCTTGAGCACGTGGTTCGACCAAGCGTGGTGGCCACATTGTCTTTGATGGCAATGGGCATTCCCGCCAGTGGAGGCAATGGGCGTCCTGCTCGCGCGTCGCTATCAACACGTCGCGCCGCTTCCAAGGCGTGCTCGGCGAACACCTCATGGAAGGCATTGATCTCGGTGTTGCGCTCGGCGGTCACCGCCAGCATGCCCGCGCAGATCGATTCCGCGGTGGTGGTGCCAGTAGCCACGGCATCGCGCAGGGCGGTCATATCGCTGGGTGTGTTGTGTCCGGATGTGTTGTGTGCGGGCGAAGTCATGTCAGTCTCCCTCTGCCAGAACCTTAGGTACCGCCAAGAATCGCCCTTCAACCGCCGGCGCATTCATCAGTACTGCCTCAATGGAAAGGCCCTCCACGGGAATGTCAGCAGCCAACCGATTGTGGCTCTCAAATGGGTGCGCCATCGGCTCCACCCCAGCGAGGTCAACCGCGTCAAGTTGTGCAATATGCCCAAGCACCGCGGCGAGTTGCGTTCGGTACTCTTCAATGCGCCCCGGAGCTACTTCCAAGCGAGCGAGTTTGGCCACATGGGTGACTTGTGCCGTGGTGAGGGCGGCAGTCTTGGAATGGGGGTTGTCTGGCATGGCGGATGAGTGTACGAAGCCGCGCTATCTTGGCGCATCCATGGCAAAGAGCGAACTAGCAATCGGTATTGATCTTGGTGGAACCAACATGAGTGTGGGCGTGGTTGATCGCCGCGGCAGGGTGTTGGCGCGTGCAAAGAAGAAGACCAAGGCGCAGGAGGGTCGCGATGTTGTCATTGACCGCCTGGTGATGACCATGGAGGCCGCATGCGAGGCGGGAAATGTGAAACTCGCGGACATTCGAACGGTGGGCATTGGTGCCCCCGGGCCGGTTGATAGTGAACGGGGTGTAGTGATTACCGCCGGCAACCTCGGTTGGAAAAATGTTCCGCTCGGGGAAATCTTGCGCAAGCGTCTCGGCATTCCAGTCACCGTTGACAACGACGCCAATGTTGCCGCGTGGGGCGAAGCCACCGTCGGCGCTGGCGAGGGATGCGAATCATTACTTGCGGTGTGGGTTGGCACTGGCGTGGGGGCGGGCATTGTGATGGGCGGCAAGATCTGGCGCGGCGACCTCTTTACCGCCGGCGAATTTGGCCACGTGATCATGTACAGCAACGGTCAACCCGGAAGCCGCAAGGTGGAGGAGTTCTGCAGCCGCACCGGCATTGTGCGCTCCCTGCGCACCTTGGCTGGATTGAATCCAGAATCGCTCTTCCACAAAATTCTGGCGCGCCACGAAGCGGAGGGCAAGTCCGGGCCACTGGGTAGTAGTGGCATTGCCGAGTGCTACAACGCCAATGATCCGCTGGTCCGTGACGTTGTTGATTCGTCTGCGGAACTACTTGGAATTGGCATTGCCAACTGGATCACCATGGCTTCCATGCGCACGGTCATCTTGGGTGGCGGAATCACCGAGGCATTAGGAAAGCCCTACGCCGACCGCGTGGAGGACTCCATTCGACGCCATGTGTTCCCATCAGCCATTGCGCCCAAGGTGAGCGTTCGCGTGACCAAACTCAAGGACGATGCAGGAGTCCTTGGTGCGGCCATGCTGGCGTGGGACGCGCTTGGCTAAAGCGAATTACTTGCGGTCGTTGGCCATCATGGCCGCGCGGAACGCAAGTTTCAGTGCTTCCAAGTAGATCCAGACCAAAGTCACCATGAGCGCGTAGGCGAAGTACCACTCGTACTCCTTACCAACGCGGCTGGCTACCGAGGTCTCCACTTGTTGGAAGTCAACAATCAGCCAGAGCGATGCGATCAACAGAATCACCGCGTTGATGCCCAGGCCGACCCACGCCATCGTTCCACCTTGGGTAGCGCTCTGCAGCGACAACCCAGGAATCTCGATACTGAAGAAGCCCAGCACAAACTGTGCCAAGTACATGATGCCAATGCCGATGGTGAGCGTTGAAAGCACGGCAACGAAGCGGCCGTTGGCGCGGATCAAACCGGCGCGGTACACGATGAGCATGGCGGCAGTAATCGAAAGTGTGATGACGAAGGCTTGCAGACCAAGCCCGCCAAACGCAGTGATGCCGCGCGATGCCAAGATTGAATCCAGGAGCAGCGCCATCACGCCAAGCATGGCGCCTTGAGTAACGCTGTAGAGCGGTGCCGCCCAATACGCGCGCTCCGGCTTGCGCCACAGCGCAAAGAAGCAGACCAGGCTGGCAACCAATGCTGCAATGAAGATTCCCCAGATGGCGCCTTGGCCGACGGTGCGCACCAGCACGCCGCCACCAATGCCACCAACCACCGCCAGTGAAACCGCAATAGTGGTCTTCTGTGCTACGCCAGCCACCGTTGCCAGTTGCGTCGCTGGGCGGGCATGTGAATCAGCTGCGAGTTGGGTGTCGGCGAGAACCGGATTTGATGATCGGAGGTCGAGCATGGTGGGGGATTGTAGCCCCCCACCATGTAGTTCAGCAATTGCACGCCTTTACTTAGAGGACTTCCGCAGCCAAACTTGCCAATTCGCTGCGCTCGGTCTTACTCAGTGTGACATGCCCGGCGATGGTCTGGCCCTTCAGGCGCTCAATGGCGTGTGCCAAGCCGTTGGAGGCGGCATCCAGGTACGGGTTGTCAATCTGTCCAATGTCCCCGCACAGCACGATCTTGGTGCCGTCGCCAACGCGACTCACAATGGTCTTGATCTCATGGGGGCTGAGATTCTGTGCCTCGTCAATGATCATGAACTGATGGGGAATGGAGCGACCGCGAATGTATGTCAACGGTTCCATGACCAGCTTTCCGGTGGCCATCAATTGATCCAAACGCTGCTCGGTGCTCTTGCTGTCGGCATCGCCTTGCCCGGCGGAGCGAGTGGAGAGCAAGTACCCGACGTTGTCAAAGATCGGCTGCATCCACATGGATAGTTTCTCGTCCTTGTCGCCCGGCAAGTAACCGATGTCGCGACCGAGTGGCATGATGGGACGCGCCACCAGCAACTTGTCCAGGCGCTCTTCCTTGAAGACCTTCTGCATTCCGGTGGCGATCGCCATCAGCGTCTTGCCAGTACCTGCTGGCCCAATCAGCGTGACGAGTTTCACATCATCATCAAGCAGCAAATCAAGTGCCATGGTTTGCTGCACGTTGCGTGCCATGATTCCGTACACCGGCTTGCGTGGCCCGGTCACAGGAATCAGATGCCCCGTATTTCCAAGGACTCGCGCAAGACCAGTGTGCCCAGAATCCGCTTGGTCAATCAGGATGACAAACTGATTCGGCACCAGATCCTCGGACTTCATCAACTGTCCATCCGGCGTTCTTCCCGGAGTGACATCAAGCATGGTGCGCGGCAATTGTCGTTCTTGATAGAGCGAATCGATGACTTCCGTACTCACCTGCATGGAGCAATAGCCGGAGTGCAGCCAGTCTGCATCCACGCGGTCTGCTTCAAAGTCCTCAGTATCAATACCCAACGCATCGCACTTCACGCGCGCGTTGATGTCCTTAGTAATGAAGATGGTGCGCAGCCCTTGGCGATTCAACTTGGCGGCAACGCTGAGAATCAGATTGTCATTCTTGTTCAGCTCCAGCGAACGCTCGTCCTCCATCGGCTCCACGCGCGCTACGCGAATGATGCCACCTTGTTCGTTCCAGACGACGCCTTCAAACAGATGGCCGATGCTGCGCAATTTGTCCAATCCGCGAACCACCTGGCGCGCGTTGCGACCGGTTTCATCATTGTTCTTCTTGAACGTGTCCAGCTCCTCGATCACCGTGAGCGGAATAACTACCTCGTGCTCCTCAAACTTAAAGATCGCTTGCGGATTGTGCAGCAGCACGTTCGTGTCAAGTACGAAATACTTCTTGGTTGCCAACGCTCCCTGCGCGGCGGATTGGGTTGTGCTTCGGGCTTCAGACGCGTCGTGAGGGGTGTGAGTGGTCAACGCGCGATCCTTGAGTTGTCAGAGCCTGAGGGCGGCTCCGTAGGTGCTGTGCCGGCAGCGATGCCGGTCATTGGCGGCCGCATCCGTGCGGTCCCCGTTTTGAACTGACATAAGAGTGCGATGTTCTCGGCCCCCCGTCAAGGGGTTTCCGGACGAATGAACGCTACTCTTGCAATCCATGGCACGCCCATCACCACGCCGCCCCCGCCCGATCGCTCCTGTTGGACGAACTCGTCGATCGGAGCGCCCGCCCGCGGGCAAGCCGTCATCGGTGGGGGCACTGGCCGCCGCCATGGAGGCTGTTGCGCCCGCTCGGCTGGCGGAAAGTTGGGACAACGTGGGACTACTGCTTGGCGATCGCGCTGCGCCCTGCGGCCGCGTACTGGTGGCGGTGGACTGGACAGCGGCGGTCATGGAAGAGGCACTCGCTCTCGGCGTCGATGCAGTGGTCAGCTACCACCCGCCAATCTTCGACCCACTCAAGCGCTTGGCATCGGACGACCCACGACAGCGCCTCTTGCTTGATGCGGCGCAAGCGGGCATTGCGCTGCTCTCGCCACACACTGCGCTTGATGCAGTGAAGGGCGGAGTGAACGATTGGCTTGCGGAGGGCATTGCTGGCGGAGCAGACGCACTCGCTTTGAGTGCGGGGTTTGAGCCACTCCGTCCAGCGTCGCTGCTGCCTCGCGGCGAGGCGTTCAAGCTGGTGGTGTTTGTGCCGGTACAGGCATCGCAGTCCGTGCGTGATGCGCTCGCGCAAGCTGGCGCTGGAGTCATTGGTCATTACGATCAGTGCACCGTGCGTGGCGACGTCACTGGCACCTTTCGTGCCAACGCTGCAGCGAAGCCCACGGTGGGTACGCGCGGCGTGACTCAGGAAGTCCGCGAAGAGCGCATCGAAATGGTCAGTAGTGCGGAACGATTGCCCTGGGCCATTGCTGCTCTGCGGGCTGTTCATCCCTATGAAGAACCGGTGTTTGAAATCCACGCACTGGCTGCGCGCCCATCATTGGATGAAGGCTCGGGACGACTGCTGGTCCTGCGCACCCCGGCCACGGCTCGAGAGATTGCGGCACGCCTGCGGCGCCACCTCGCTACCAAGCGTATTGACTCGGTGTGCCCACCTGGTTGCGAAGGATTGCGGCACACACGGATTGCGCTTTGCCCAGGTTCAGGGGCGTCCTTTCTTGCCGAAGCAACCGCACGCGACGCAACGCTCTTGGTGACTGGTGAAGCGCGTCACCATGATCACCTTGCGGCAATTTCTGCAGGCATCACGCTGTTGTTGCCAGGTCACACGCAGACGGAGCGCGGCTACATGCCAGAACTGGCGCGACGATTGGCAGTGGCGCTCCCTGGAGTTTCATTCACCACTTCGCAGGCGGATTTGCCGCCGCTCAGCGAGGCTTCAATGCGTCCGGTGCCGGCACTAGGCGCGCGGCCACGGCGACCGCTTCGCTGAGACTTCCGGCTGATGCCGATGCCCCAATGGCCTCCGCAAGCCCATCGTCGGCGTTGAACACTCCGCCGCCAATAAGGAGCGGCACGTCGTGAGCTTCCGGATAGGCATTCATGGCGTCCGCAAGGTCCATGGCTGCTCGCACGGAGAGCAGGGTGGACGCACTTGCTGCCACGAGGTGGAACGCGGGACGCTCGTCCGACGCGCTGTCGACGATCGACATGACCACTTCATGGGCTGGCACGTTGGCTCCAAGAAACTCAACGGTCCATCCGTCCATTTCAAGGACATCGGCAACCATACGGATTCCAATGTCATGGAAATTTCCTCCCACCGTGCAGCACAGCACGCGTCGCCCATCGGCAGGTGGCGCCTGCACCGAGGCGCGCAATTGCGTAACGATGGAGCGCATTGCTGCGCTGCAGAAATGTTCATCCGCAATCGAGGCTTCCTGCATGTGCCACATGCGGCCGATCTCGTACAGCGATGGCGCGATGATGCGCTCATAGACAGCAAGGAGCGGCATTCCGCCGCGCAGTGCCTCGACGGCAATGCTTGCGGCCGCTTCTTGGTCGCGTTGTAAGAGATGCAGCAAGACCAGCCTCGACAGCGTGGAATCTTGGGTAGTTGCCTCTATGAGGCTGTGTTCATGATCCGGAGGATCGGCGATCGCAGCGGTAGCAGCTTGGCAGAACGGACTCAAACTGGAAGCGACAGCGTCAGGAAGTTCCTTGGATAAGCAACTGCACAGCGCCAAGACATGACCTTGGATGTCAGCTTCCGAAGCCCCGCGCGCACGAAGTGCCTCGGCAGCCCAGGCCACATGACCGCCGTACAGTTCGGGGCGATGGCAGGCGATGGCTTCTACTAAATGCGAAATCCGCGCAAGGGTCTCGGTGCGCCACAAGCGTCGACCTTCGGGTCCGTAGCGCCCTTGCATCGACGGGTCATTCTCAAAGTGCAGGTCCACAGCAATGTCGGCAAGACCGCGTTTAACGGCGCTGATCGCGGAGGAATGCTCTCTGGACACTCGGTACATCGGATGTGGGTTCGTGCCCCCCAGCGGTGCAGATTCAGCCACGGAATCGTGCTAGCACCATAGAGGTGTTATGACCGCCGAATCCAAACGAGTTATTGATGGCATAGTCAAACTTAACCTCTTGCGCCACATTGGCCACAAAGTTTAAGTCAAAGCCCTCGTCGGGGTTCTCCAGGTTGATAGTGGGGGGTAGTACGCCCTCCACGATGGCCTTCACGGTTGCCACGGTTTCGATCGCGCCAGCGCCGCCGAGCGTGTGCCCGGTAACGCCCTTGGTACTCGACATGGCAATGTTGGAGGCGTGCGCACCGAAGAGCGACTTCACAGCCAGGACTTCCGCCTTGTCACCAAGGGGGGTGCTGGTGCCGTGCGCGTTGATGTACTTGATATCGGTGGTGTTCAACTCGGCGTCCTTCAAGGCAATTTCCATTGCCTTGCGCGCGCCGCGACCCTGATCGTCCGGTGCCGCAATATGCGTGGCATCGCCGGTGACTCCAAAGCCCACCAGCTCCGCATAGATGCGTGCGCCGCGTGCTTTGGCATGCTCAAGTTCTTCCATGACAATGATTCCCGCGCCTTCAGCAAGCACGAATCCGTCGCGGTCACGGTCGAACGGTCGACTGGCTCGGGTTGGATCATCGTTGCGCGTACTGAGCGCCTTCATTGCCGCGAAACTGCCAACGCAGAGCGGGGTGACTGCGCCTTCGCTGCCACCAGCCACCATCACATCCGCGTCTCCGCGTTGGATGATGTGGAATGCTGCGCCGATCGCGTGGCTTCCAGTAGCGCATGCAGTCGCAGTGGCGATGTTTGCGCCCTTGAGGCCAAATCGAATACTGACATTTCCAGCCAATGCATTGACCATGAGTTTCGGCACAACAAACGGGCTGACCGACCGCGGTCCGCGATCAAAGAGCTTTCGTAGGCCAACTTCAATGGTGTCAATGCCGCCGATTCCAGAGCCAATCGCCACGCCGTAGCGGTACGGATCGCCCTGCGAGAAGTCCATGCCGCTGTCAGCGACCGCTTCTTCCGCTGCGCACATTCCAAACACAGAGAAGCGGTCCATGCGCTGGATGGACTTCGGATCAATGCGTTTTTCGGGCTGCAGATTTCGCACTTCACCGGCAAAGGTCACGCTCCACTCCGGTGTGGGAGTGAACAGCGTGATGGGGCCGATTCCGGACTTGCCCTCAACGAGAGCATTCCAGAATTCCGGCACGGTGTTGCCGACGTCTGTCACGGTTCCAAGCCCGGTGATGACAACTCGTCGAAGTGTGATCGTCCGCATGTCGGGTTTGGGTCCGTGGAAGGAATGCGCCCCGACCCGGGGTGGGGCCGGGGCGCAATTTCGGTCAGCGGGTGCTACCCAGACTCAAATCAAGGGTCACTTCTGTCCCTTGGCCTGCATCTGGTCGTGAATGAAGTCCACGGCGTTCCCGACGGTGAGAATCTTGCTGGTCTGGTCGTCTGGGATCTGGATATCGAAGCGTTCTTCGAGTTCCATCACCAGCTCGACTAGGTCAAGGCTGTCAGCGTTGAGGTCGCTTGTGAAGTTAGTGTTACGGTTGATCTTGTCTTTGTCAGCCGAGAGTTTCTCAGCAACAACAATGATCACCTGCGGTTCAATCTCATCCTTGGTCACGGTCACGTCGCTCTCCTTTGAGAGGGTTACGGGCGGCCGGAGGTTTCCGGCCCCTTAGGCGAAGGGGGGAATATAGCGCATTTCATCGGCCCATGGAGGTGCGGTTTGGCACCGAGCCGGCTGGGCAAATTTCCAGCAACGGTCACATCGGCAGACCGCCGTCTACAACAAGAACTTGACCGGTGATGTACCCGGCGTCGTCGGCAGTCAGATAGGCCACGGCGGCGGCAATATCCTCAGGAATTCCAAGTCTGCCGACAGTAATGTGCTCCGCCACCTTTTTCTTGTCATCGGGGCCAAGAAACGCGGTCATGTCCGTCTCAACGAACCCCGGAGCCACCACGTTGGCAGTGATGCCTTTGGCGCCAAGTTCTTTGGCGATGCTCTTGGTGAGTCCAATCACGCCCGCCTTGGCGGACGCGTAGTTGGCCTGGCCCTTGTTGCCCTCAACACCACTGACGCTACCGATATTGACCACGCGTCCAAACTTCCCACGCAACATGGGGCGCGAAGCAGCGCGGCAAGCGATGAACACCGAACGCAGGTTGACATTGATGACCTCATCAAAGTCGGCGTCGGACATGCGCATGATTAAGCCGTCCTTAGTGATGCCGGCGTTGTTGACAAGAATGTCAAGACGCCCGTGTTTCTCTGCTACTTCTTCCACCATGCGCTGCACGGCAAGTCCGTCGGCGATGTCGCAGGTGCGATGTTCGCAGGTTCCACCGGCAGCGATGATCTCTGCTTCCAGCGACTGCAATTGCTCGGCGTTGCGCGCAACGGCCACCACATGGCGGCCATCCTTTGCAAGGCGCTTGGCGATTCCGCGGCCGATTCCACGGCTGGCTCCAGTGACTATTGCTACGCGCTTATCCATGCAGAAGCTCCTCTATAGATGGGGAGCGAAGTGTAACTGCACAGCAAAGACCATGAACATGACAGCGGGACCGGCGTCAGCCAGTCCCGCTGTTCGCGCATGCCTTCACGGAAGGCGCAGCGCATCAATTCACTTGCCGGGGCCGCGACCCGGGCGATCAATGCCTCCCGGCGGTGGCTTGTTGCGCATCGGAGGAGCGCCAATTGGCCCAGATTCCTCGCTGGAACCGGAAGCCTCGGGCTTCTCCTGCTCCTGAACGCGCGCGGTCGGCTTGACGGTCTCGTCCGGCTCCAAGGCAACCTTTCGATCGGCATCGACCACTTTGACCCACTCGCCGATCAGATTTGAACCACTGATCTTGCTCATGATGTCAACGGGCTGAACGTAACTCTCAAAGAGTTGCGTTTCGACTTTCTTGCCTTCGCCCGTTGCCTTGAATGCCCACAATTGCGCCTCGATATCGCTGCCCGCGCGGTAGACGGCCATCACATAGGCCTTGCCTTCGCGGTTGGTAGTGGTCAGATCAATGCGAGTCACCGGTGCGCAGGCCTTCTCAAATCCGCCGCTACTCTTCATGGCGTCGAGCACTGCAACATCTTGCGGTCCCATGGCAGCACGAATGGCTTCTGGCTTCGACTTTGCAAATCCGTCAAAGAACTTCAGGACGGCAACGCGCTCTGGGTCGGTTCCCGGAGCCTTGTCTTCTGGAAGGCGGATCTTGTCACTAATTCCCAGTTCCTTCATGAGCTGGGCAATCGGCGTGACGGTTGGTGCCGGCGGCGGCGGTGGCGGTGGTGGCGGCGGTGGCGCCACGGCCACAGGGGCCTCCTCTTCTTCGCCGCATCCACTTAGTGTGAGCGGTGCAAGCACAAGAGCGGCGGCAAGTCCAGCAGCCGTTGCGACGCGCGCAATGGCTCGGAATGCATCAACTTCACGCGTTGGTTTGGACTGCATGATCTCGTTGGGGTTGGTCATGTTGGTCATGGGTGTGTACCTCTGTCGAACGATCGATCCGTCTCATCAAGCCCTTCAGCACGGTGTTCGGAGCAAGCTCGTGGAAGGCTGCATCGCTGCCGCCTGCGATCTCTCCGCCCTTGAGTGCGCCGATCATGTCGGTGCAGGACTGGCTCCATCGTACCGGGGAGACGATTTGTTCCACCAGTAATTTTCGGAGGCGTGCGGGATCATTTCGGTGGTGCCGAAGACCGGTGACATTGCTCCAAACATCCACCGAAAGTGGCTTCAATTCCACGTGTTCCAAGGCGCGAGCCATGCCCTCGGCGGCCGAGGCCATCAGCGGGCTGTGGAACGCTCCAGCGACCGCCAGCTTGGCGGCGCGCAGCCCCATGGTGCCGGCTACTTCCACGGCGCGGTCGCATGCGGACACTGATCCAGAGACCACAATTTGCCCGGGGGCGTTGAAGTTGGCAGGTACCAGTACTTCGCCCTTTGCTGCGGCCGCGCACACTTCGTTGGCTTGCGTTTCATCAGCACCAATCAGGGCCACCATTCCGCCGCGCGACGCTTCTGCTGCTTGTTGCATCAGTCGGCCGCGTGTGGCTACCAGGCGCAGTCCGTCTGCAAACGAGAACGCACCCGCGACGCACAACGCGGTGTACTCACCGAGCGAAAGGCCGTTGGCCGCGACGGTGACGATAGCGGGGTGCTTCTCAAAGAGTGCGGAGTGACATGCCATGCCGCACGTGAAGAGTGCAGGCTGACTGGTGTCAGTTCGATTGAGTTCTTCTTGCGGACCCGTGAAACAGAATTCACTCAAGCGCCGAGCACCGAAGCTAGTGATCTCATCAGCTGCTTGGTAGACGCTGGCTGCTGCTGGGCTGAATTCCACCCATGTTTGACCCATGCCAACCATTTGCGCGCCTTGTCCGGGGCAGAGGAAGACGAAGCCATTGCTGATCGCGCTCATCGATTATTTCCTTCTTGAGTGAAGTGCGTTTCCGGCAAGCCGGTGCGTGCTCACATATTCCAAACACACGAAGCCCAAGTCACTCCTGCGCCAAAGGCCACAAGAATGATTGGCTTTCCGGGACCGATTGTCTTTGCTTCAAGTAACTCGTCGAGGCAGATTGGAATGCTGGCCGCGCTGGTATTTCCGTAGCGATCGATATTGATGTACACCCGATCGGCAGGCAACTGCAGTTTCTCAATGGCGCTCTCAATGATCCGAATATTGGATTGATGACAGATGTACTGCTGCACATCGTCAACCTTCATGCCAGTGGCATCAAGTGCATCGCGGATCGCTTCTTGAAAGCGCGTCACTGCAAATTTATAGATTTCGCGCCCGTGCATGCGGAGATGGCCAAGGCGAATTGGATTCGCTTCATCGCCCGCAGGAACATCACGATCAAGCTTGGGGTGGTACAGCGTGCGCCACAAACGTCCGTCGCCATGCATGGTCTGGTGGATGCAACCCTTGGAAGGATCGGGGTCCGCAGTAAAGATGGCCGCGCCGGCGCCGTCACCAAAGATGATCGAGACCGAACGGTCGGACCAGTCAACCAGGCGGGTCAGCACTTCAACGCCAATGACCGCAATGTTCTTGGCTCTGCCGCATCGGATCATGGTGTCGGCCAAATTCATGCCGTATAGAAACCCGCTGCAGGCTGCAGCAAGGTCGAACACAGCGGCCTCATCGGCCCCGACTGCTTCACTAATGCGCGCCGCCGTGGAAGGGCAAATCATCTCGCCGCTCACGCTGGCCACGATGATCATGTCAAGATCTGCAGCATTGATGCCGGATTTGGCGAGCGCCTTGAGCAGCGCATCGCGCCCGAGCGAGAAGACAGTCTCTGATTCATTGGCGCGGCGGCGAGCCTTGATCCCGGTGCGCTGCTGAATCCACTCGTCGCTGGTGTCGACGATCTTCTCAAGTTCTTTGTTGGTGAGCTCTTCAGCAGGAACCGCGCGACCCGTGCCCGCGATCCTCACGCCACGCCCAAAGGGCACAGCAGTCATGCCTCGACCTGCTCCATCTTGACGGTGGCAAGGCGCGCAACGATCTTCTCATTGATGCGCGCCTCAGCGAAGGCTTTGCCGCGCAAGATTGCATTGCGAATGGTCTTGTCTTTGCTGGAACCGTGACTGATGAGTGACACTCCATTCACGCCCAAGAGCGGCGCGCCGCCGTACTCGTGGTAATCGTGCTTGGAATAGATGCTCTTCACCACTGGTTCAAAGCGCATGGCAAGTTCTGGATCCGTGGCGATGACTTCGTGCGCGATGGCGCGGAAGATGCCAGCGGACAGACCTTCAGCGAGTTTCAGCATGACGTTTCCAACAACGCCGTCAGTGATGATGACATCAGCTTCGCCGTTGAAGACGCCGCGTCCTTCGACGAAGCCAGTGAAATTCAAGTGATCAAATTGGCGGATCAAGTCGCGAGCGTTTCGGATCAGATCCGTGCCCTTTTGCTCTTCACCACCAACATTCATCAGCGCCACTCGTGGGTTCTTCATGCCCATGATTTCGCGCGCATAAATATCGCCCATCACGCCGTATTGGGCTAGATGAGTGGCCTTTGGCTCAATGTTTGCGCCGACATCAATCAAGATGATCGGTCCACTAAACGTTGGAATGGTGACGCAGATTCCAGGACGAACCACGCCAGGCAAGCGGCGCATGAAGTACTGGCTTGCAGCCACGCACGCGCCGGTGTTTCCAGCGCTGATGACTACATCAAGGCGATTCTCAGCCTTCGGTGACGCCATCTGGTTCATCACCACGATGGAGGAATTCTTCTTGGCCTTCATCGCCTCAACAGGCGATTCGTCCATTCCAATCACTT
>Ga0247837_1001287_pt1 | contig 52901 bp, 43 predicted proteins | sample LaCtaG_2_FD_187115 | JGI IMG/M metagenome (GOLD analysis project Ga0247837, IMG submission 187115) | Freshwater microbial communities from meromictic Lake La Cruz, Castile-La Mancha, Spain - LaCruzMarch2015_14.5m | ecosystem: Environmental > Aquatic > Freshwater > Lake | place: Spain: Castile-La... | reverse complement strand
GGCTCCATTAGGCGGACAATGACGGTCAAGAGGCCTGAAATGGCTCCGGATATCATTGCCACGGCGCCTAGTGTTGGCTGGTTCTTGGCTTGGTCGATATCCGGCTCATTGAGCAAGTGAATAAGGGCGGGGAAGAACCAACATACAGTGAAAGTGAGGACTACGAAGGTGTGCTTGACGATGTATCTGCGCAGAAGGAAGTGAGTGCGGTACTTCCGCAGGGAGTAGAGAGCTGCAGAGAGACACAGAGGGGCATAGAGACTGAGCGGCACAATCAACAGCACTCTGTATGGACAGTACTCAGCCTTGGTGCCGGATTGGATGAAGCAGGTGGTCATGATGGAAGTGCCCACACTGTCAGAGGCCAGGACTGCGAGAGCTGCGGAAGCCGCAGTGCCGTGACACACTGCATGCAGACTCCACAACTTCTGCCCTCCGCCCGACCTCAGCGGACGTCTCAAATGCTTGATAATGAAGTAGCTGAGGCAAACAGTGTAGTTGCACGCCAGTAGATACGCGAATATACTCACAGTGCCTATAAACTTGCACAGGCCCGGGTTCTGCCTACATGTTTGCTACTGATGCGACATGATATCGCTGGAAGAGGACCAGTGCAAGTCTAGCAAAGTCTGGGCAATGCACTGCCAGAGCACAAGCCAGCCCGGCTTCCTCCTCAGTTCCCGCACTCCTCCATACAGGCCAATTAGCACAGCTCCTGCGACCACTGACAGAGGCGCTAGTAGGAAGTACGACACTTGCAGACTTGACCACCCCATTGTTGCATTGGGCAATTCTACATGGCTGAAAAGCCGAACGCAGCGCTCCTTACCTACTCCAACAGTGCGGGAAGGGCGGTGCTAGTGCTCAGTGTGCACAGAGCTATGCTGGGGTTTGCGGCGCTCATGAGTCTGTTTCTGCTGGGGAACCTGCTCTTGGCCTGCAGCACGCAATTCCAATGTTGGAAGTACTTGCCCACCCCTGGATATTTGGGGTGTTTCCGAGGGCATGACCGGGTCTTTATCCTGAGTTGCACCTACTACGCCTCAGTTCTGCCCCTAGTGTTCACAGGCCTCTACTCCCAGGCCAAAGCCTCCGCCTCGTCTCTCGAACAATGGCTTCTCCTAGGCACGGCAGTGGGGATTACAGGCCTATTGCCGCTTACAGCCCTAATGAACGAAGTCACATCTGAGCATTTCCTTCCCTTTGAGGCTATATATGAGTGGACGAGCCGCTGTACTGTCCTTTTCGCCTTTCTTTGGCTGCACACGGCCTACAAATGTCTATCTCGGGGCCAATCCGTCTTCACAACACGCGAAAAAGCCTGGCACAACTGGCTTCGAATCCTCGTTTTCCTCATATCTTTCCTATATTCCCTCACTTTGCTCGCAGGCTATTTCCCTCTTCTGACCGATTTCAGCGAATCTCTATGTGAGTGGGTGCTATGCACTCTCTCAGTCTGGGCTCCGGCGGTGCTGGCGCAGTTGGTGCGCGGCTTACACCTCAGCTTCTCCACTTTGGCTGTGCACCCTGCAGGGAAGGAACTAGCAGACTTAGGGAAGAAGTAAAAGTTAGTGTTGAGGCAGTCTGTTCTGTATAATGGGGAAAGGTGAATTTGCCTAACAGTCCTTACTTCTGTTACCGATGTTTTAGCGGTATTTCTGAGAGTTGTCTGAATATCAGTACAAAAGCTAACAAATAAATGACAAAATAACCCTCCAAAACTGCCCATTGCCTAAGGACCTTAGTAAATGTCCTTTCCTAGCCTTCAACTACTATGATAGGAGCGGATACAGTAGGAAACTCCAGGCAAGAGCTTGTAGTTGGCTGAACGTGGCTGATTGGGCAATACAAACACTTTAGTAAAAGTCCACCCTCGACTTCAGTCGCTTTCCCATCATTTCCCAAGTCTCTGAGTCCACTACTAATTATGGGCGCTGTAATCGCCACTCCGATAGAGACAGATGGACAATCCACCCCAGTCCAACGCAACTTCCCCGCTCCCCTGCGTCGACCTCCGAAAGACCCCCTTTTTCCCCCTGTAGTCTCCCTGTCTCAAGACATTCCCAGCTTCCTAGTGCCCAGCAGATCTACTTCTAAGGCCGTCACACTGATGGACGCTCCTACTCACAAGGACTCTTCGGACCAGTTTCGCAGACTTTCCCGGAACTTCGAGGCTGGGGAGTTTGCACTGGCAGCGAAGGACGTGGACTCGGATACTAGCGACTTGGACCAGTCGGAAAGTAATGAAGAAGCTGAACACAAGGTGAGGTTCATAGAAGTGCCGGGGTATGGGGAGTCCAGTGCGGAGTTTAGGCGGAAAAGTCACGAATTCGACAGAAATGAGTTCGCACATGTGAAGGAAATGCCCTTTCTGCGACTCAAAAAGGAGAGAAGCAAAACTGCAGTCACTAAAAGCACACGTGAAGGACTGATGAAAGCCGTGAAGGAAGATGTGCTAATCTAGCTCGATGATTGCGTCTAAGTAGTCCTCGTCCGGCTGGATAAGTCCGAGAAGCCGTTCCAAGCTTTCAGGGTCCTCGCAGACTGTTCGAAGGAAGGCGAAGCCTTGCTGCTGCAAGGACTCCAGCACGGGTAGGGAGCAGGCTGTGCACTTGGAGAAGGCGCGGCCTTGGTAGATGTTCTGCTCGAAGGTGGACAGCAGGCCGCGGATTTGGTGGGGAACTGCGCCCAGGGGAGTGGTGGCGTCCACAGGCGCGGCAGCTTGCTCAGGGTGGTGCAGCAGACTCACCATCAGCTCCACCGCAATCGCAGCACTGAGTCCCGCGACTCCCGGCCTCGTGACAGTGCACTGCTGGTCCAGTGTCCTATCCACCAGACTGTTCCTCGGCGCCACCACGTCATTGCAGAAATAACACCCCAGTCGGTCCTGCGTCCCTTGCAGGACTGAGGCTCCATGTCTCATCACTAGGAAGGTTTCGAAGCCTAAAGCTGCAGTTAGGCAGATTTTGGAGTAGAGAGAAGTGAGGACTGTGGGCAGCCATCGACTTTCGCGACTGTCTGTAAGCAGGAAAACCACATCATGCGCTTGTATCAGTTCCGACAAGTGGAGGTAGTCCTGCTCCACTGAGGCTTCTCGGCCGGAAAGCGTATGGCCTGGCATAGGGATTTGCAGCTGGACTCCAGTAGCGTCTACTCCAGGGGAAATCCGCTTTAAAGCCTCAGCCGCGGCTACAGCCTTCGGCCTTTGCGCCTTGCAGTCTTCAAAGGTGTACAAGTTCTGCCGAACTGGGTTGGAGTAGGAAACTTTGCCACTGTCCACTAGCGTTATTTTCCTCACGCCCCAGGCTAATAGTCCTCTGGCTATGCCGCAGCCCAGTGTGCCTGCCCCTAGCAGAAGACACTTCTGACGTGCGATTTGGTCTAAGTTCAGGTCCGGGACCAGGCGCCAGCGCATCAATTTGAGGTTTAGGTCGACAGCGCTGTTTGCGAGGGCAGTCGGGTCCATATGAGGCCGCAAGTCAGCGGCTTTGGGACCTAATTTCCCTCTTTCGTTCAGCTCCCAGCCCACAAACTCCTCGGAATCGGGGTACTTCGGTAGAGTAATGAGGAAAACCCGACTATGAGTGAAGGTAATGAGCTTGGAATTGGAGGTAATTCCGTCCTTCAAAGCCATCAAAATGAGCGGATTTTGAGGGAAAAAGCGACTTCTTTGCACCAGGAAATTGCGAGGAACAGCAGAGGGCAGGTCAGGCCTGGAAGCAGGGTCCAGATAAATGACCAAGTCTGCAGGAGTATCCGCCTGCACAGGGAACAGACTCATCTCCCTGGTATTCAGCCCCACAAATCCTTCATACTCTCTCCACTTCCCAGTCTCCACAGCACTGCTAAGCGCCTGCTTCAGCGCTTCCTCCGCCACTACTTCCGCCACTAGTTTGGCTTCATAGGTGATAGGGTCGAAGGTGCGCACCGGGAAAGCCACCCAGTAGTAGAAGAGGTAGTTCTTGAGGTCTGGGTAGGTGACCAGTACGAAGCTGTTCCTGTGGCCTGCACTCACCAGGCTACTGCCCTCGGCTAGTGCACTTTCCTTGTTCATTTGCTTGAACTCTTCCAAGGTGTTGCAGACCAGGAGCCGTCCAGGCACAGGGACTTGCAGTGGACCTACAAAGGAGGACGCAAGGCCGAGGGAGTCCTTGGTGATGTGCAGAAGAGGCGGAACGGCTGGATCATTGGCGAATCCGTAGAAGCCGAAAACGTCTCTCGCCCTCGTATCCAGTCGAAATTCCTCCAATTTCCGCTTGCTGAGCTCGAACCAAAAGCCGATATCGATAGCGGAACTGAGCGGCAGGAACTGCAGTCTTCCGGACATATAGCTATATGGCTGAGGACGCGAGTCAGCTCTTGGCTAAGAAGATGCTGGAGGGGTGGTGCATGCTGAACAAGGAGTGTGAGGCCTGTGGGATCCCGATTATGAGGAGTAGGAGTGGGGAAGAGGTGTGTGTATGCTGTAATGCCGCTAAAAAGGACACTCCCGCAGTCCCTCACATGCCATCTGTTGAGCCGAGTGACCGCCCTGCTGCGGGAGTGTTGGAGAGGAAAATACGCACACTTCTGGGACGCATTGAAGCCACAGAGGACCTAATGCAGCTCCAAAGCCTAGGCCAGGTGCTGAAGACCTTCCTAGAGGCGTTCAAACTCCAACAAGAAGTGCGTCTTAGCTAAGTACTTGAGATGTGAGAGTGGCCCAGGGCCTTCTGTGACTATCGCATGGGTTTGCACGCCTGCAAGGAGGTCCTTGCAAGCCGGCTTATTTCCATGCTAGTGTTATATTGACCATAGCAATGGGCGAGGGAAATGGCTGCAGGTAGGCATGGAGTTAAAATTCACTGTCCCAGCCGAGAGGCTCCGGGTACGGCTTAGACGCTGCCAGCTTCTCTGCTACCTCAATTCCCTTCAAAAACGTCTCTACGCCTTCTTTCTTCCTCATGGCTCGCTCCACCTCCTGCCCCAAGTCCTTCACCTTCGGGACATGCGGCGCCTTCACCATCTTCAGCGTCACTCGTTCCTACTTAGGCCCTACCCAGTTCACGTCATGGAACCAGCGATTCCCCTTCAGACGCTCAATTCCGCCTGCAGTCCTCGCAGACGGGTTCCGATTCAATAGGGTTTCGATCAGGTTCCGCGCAGGGAAATGCTGACTAAGCGTCCTGGGATACACCAATGTGTCCCTCAGGACTTTCTCATATACTGCGTAAGTGTCTTCTTCGTCCTCTCCGAAGGGCACCTGTCCACATATGAACTCGTACAGCATCACTCCGAGACTCCAGTAGTCCGCGGAAATCCCGTAGCCCTTGCCGAGCAGCACTTCCGGGGCGGTGTAGTGAGGGGTGCCGACTGTTGTGAAGGTGCGACCTTGGGTGAGGATCTTCGCTGTGCCGAAATCGATCAAGCGGGGGTACCCCACGTCGTCAATCATTATATTTTCCGGCTTCAAGTCTCTGTATATAATCTCTCTTTCGTGCAGATGCTCTAATATCAGCACCAAACAGGCAGTGTAGAATTTCGCGTCTTGGTCCTGCAGCAGGCCGAGGACTCGCAGGACGTCGAATAGGTCCTGGCCGTGGACGTACTCCAGGAGGAAGTAGAGTCGGTCCTGGTCTTTGAAGGTCCGCACGAGCTTCATGATCAGGCTGTGGTCGAGTTGGAGCAGGACGTGGCGCTCGAGGAGCAGGTTTTCGCTCAGGTCGTAGAGACGGACTTTCTGTCTACTGACCGTCTTGAGCGCATACAAAGTGGCCTTATATATATTAACACAGAGCGTGACTTGGCCAAACATCCCCTTCCCCAACGACCTCACCGGCCTAAGGTCTTCCAGCCTAACAGAAGCATCCTGCAGCTGAATCCTCTCAATCAAGTGTCGTCTCACAGGGTCGTCTACGATCTTTGCGAATACTTCCTTGCGCAGGATCCAGCAGGTTACAGGGCCCTGAGCTTTCACGGTGGCGGTTCTGGGCTCGGAGAAGAGGATTGACCGCTCGCCGAAGTAGTCGTGCTTGGTGATTGTGCGAACCACGGTGCCGTCCTTTTCGATCTGCACGCGGCCGCTTAGCACTATAAAGAAAGCATTGCCCTCTTCCCCTTGAGTCACAATGCAGTCGTCCGAGTCGTACTCAGCCGTTTCCATAGCACTCAGGAGCAGCGAGAGCTTCTCAGTCGAGAAGGTTTTGAAAATGAGGACTCGCTTGAGCACTACCAAAGCTTCATTTCGGGCGAAAATCGCGGAAAGTGGGGACCCGAGTAGAGACTCTAGTTGAATTTTCGATAAAAAGGCCACATTTGCAGGCTCCAATGCGATAATACTGGCTGAAATCAGCTTCTTTTCCCTAGTAAATACCTCTTTTTCCCCCACCGTGTCCAGCTTCCCCGCTTCCTGGGTCTCCCCTTTGCCCAAAGTCCCTCTCAACACCATCCAAATCCCTGAGGAAAGGTCCGTTTCAGCGGGAAGTACTATTGCATTCGTCGCATAATCCACCACTTCCAACTTCCCCACCAGCGCCTCCTTCTGCTCCTTCGTCAGTTGCCTCAGAAACTCGCCCTTATCCAGCGCCATTCGCATCGTATTCCTGTATATAACGAGCTGAAAAGAGTCGCCTAGCGCCTCAGTGAGTTGGTTCCTGCCTATGGAAAAGACCTTCACAGCGTCGATGGCAGTGACTGTAGCAGTGCGGGGAGTGTTGTACAGCAAGGCTTGCTCCCCGAAGAAATCGCCCTTGCCGAGTTTGCGCACTTCCACGCCAGTGATGCAGCAAGTCACAGTTCCTTCCTTGATGATGTAGAACAAGTCCCCGCTTTCGCCTTCTGTGACTATGCGAGAGCCGGGGTTGAAGCGCTGTAGACTCATAGTGGACAGCAAGGCTTCTCGTTCGCGGGTGGTGAGGACTTTGAAGACGCCCACAGAGTCGATGAAGCTTTGGTTTTCGTGGTAGTTGGCGGAGTTTACGGTTGCCACTGCTTCTCGGAAGGTCTTTCCGTCGACTCCCCAGAGCGTGCATCGCTCGAGTGTGCGCAGAGTGGCGGAGCGGTGGGTGTTATGCAGTAACGCCTGCTCGCCGAAGCTTTCCCCGGCTTTCAGCTTGTTTACACGTCTGTCGCCCACTGTTACTTCCAGCGAGCCCGAAGCCACTACGAAGAAATAAGCCCCCGAACTGCCTTCCTCGAACACCACTTCTCCGGCTCCTAACAAGAAATGCTTCATTTTCTCGACTATCACTTCCTTCACTTCCTCTGCCAGTTCAGAGAGGACAGAGTGCTTTTGCAGTGCCATTGTGATGAGTTGAAGCTCCCAGCTGGTTTTGGGCTTGCTGGTGACTTTGGCGGTTAGGGCTTCGGTGAGGTTGAGGGCGTGGTCTTGGGAGATTGCCTTGGGCTTTACTGGTTTGCGCTGGATTTCGATGGGAGTGGCGGTGCCTGGATAGGCTGCTTTGTCTGCAGGCTTCAAACTTATAGACCCTCCCAACGTATCACCAGTCGTCGGATTGATAGACGTCTTTTTCTTGGATTGAATGCAAGCGCCCATATTACTGTAATGCTGAGCAGGAAGTCGCCAGTTCCCAACTTCAAACAGCGACTCGTGGCCGCCACCACTCAGGCATACGCGGCTTTAGACCGTCTCACTCGTCCTCGCATCGTAACTCCCACACAGCTGCAGCAGTACCAATGCCATGCAAAGTGCTACTCCACACCTAATGTCGACCTGGAAGAAATGGAGAAGTGTGCTCAAATGTGCGACCCAAAGCTGACTGTCATGCGCACGAATGTGAACGCGGTAGCGAAGGAGATACAGGAAGCGCTGGCGAAGTGCTCGGAGGACTGTGGGAAGCAAGTGCAGTGCACTGCCAGTTGTGTTGACAGCTTTGAGAAGGCTTGGGAGACGCTGATAGCGGAGTTGGAGAGTACAGATTAGCCTAGGGAAAGAGTGGAATGGTCGAGGAAGGACTCGCTGGTGCAGTTCATTTGGAAGGTTTTGTGGGTTTGGGAAGTCAGAGCGAGGCGAGAGTGGGAAGAGTGCATGAAGCATGGCAAAGGGGACTCCGCTTGCTGCTTGCGAGCTGGCTTCTTGCCGAAGTCGACCATAGGAGTGCTGCCTGTCCCCTACCTCGCTGTTATGGCTGAGAAGTTCACTTCGTACCCCTCTGGCACTTCTTTCAAGCCAAATATCGGCTTCCTATCCTGCATCTTCCCAAATAGCGTCACTTTCCCCAAATCCTTCATCAGACCTTCCTTGTTCGGTTCATATTCCGGCGCCATCCCCTTCGTATGGAAGAGACTCTCAGTCCTGGGAATGCACTTGGACAGGTCAGGGGAGGAGGAGTGTCTGTGTGGCGTTTACTTGTGTTTGGACCACACCGTAGGCTCGACGTTCCAAGCCACGAACCGCTTTTCGTGAGGGCCTTCGAACTGGCTACGGAGAGGTCTGCGCTTGCTTTGCTTGCTGAAAGCCACCATGCGGATCTGTCTTTTCGATAGCTTTGGGAGATGCTGGGGCGGAGGAGCCCAGGGCGTGAAATCATTTTGTGGGAGAACAGAGCCTTCTACTAGTTTGAGAGCGGGTAAGTTGCGGTCGACTTGTGCATATGAAACATTGTAGTGTCCGCAAGGCGGTACACTGTTCTTCGTCGTCTGCCTGAACTTCACATGTGATGCATAGTAGTCATCTCTCGACTGCACCGCGAACACAAAGGACTTCTCACTGCCCTTCTCCCCTGCAACCCCTTCATTTACTTCCTGCACCGGCAAAGTCAGCATCTCTTCCAGTACTGTGACACTCGGTCCTCTCTTCCGCTCTCTGGCTCTGGGCCTTAAGTCCTGGCTTTGTGACCTGCGGTACAGTACCTGGTTCAGCTGCTTCAACACCTGAAACTTGTCCTTGCTGTTTTGCCCTGCTCGTGAGTACAGGCTGTCCACCAAAGTAGCCATATATGCCGAAACACACTGTGGCCTTCGTGTGCGATTTCTTCTACCCGAGACTTGGAGGAGTGGAGATGCACCAATATCAGTTGGCACAGTGCTTGATGGAGAGAGGACACAAGGTGGTGATCGTCACACATGCGTATGGCAATAGAAGCGGAGTCAGGTACCTGACAAATGGACTGAAAGTGTACTACTGCCCTTTAGTGCCCTTTGTAGACCAGTGCTCCTTCCCTACCTGCTTCGGCTTCCTCCCCCTTCTCAGGACCATTCTAATCCGGGAAAAGGTGGAAATAGTGCACGCACACCAAGCCACCTCCTACCTAGGCCTAGAAAGCATGTTCCACGCCCGGACCATGGGGTACAAAGTAGTGTACACCGACCACTCCCTATTTGGCTTTTCAGACGCTGCCTGTATCCACATCAACAAGGTGCTGAAAATGTTCCTTACTGATATCGACCACGCGATTTGCGTTTCTCATACAAATAAGGAAAATTTAGTCCTTCGAGCTTCTTTAAATCCCAAAAATGTATCGGTTATTCCTAACGCTGTGGATGCGGAGAGATTTACAGCGGATCCATCTGCTCGCTACCCACTAAACACCATAAATATAGTGGTCGTGTCGAGACTTACCTATCGCAAAGGCACGGATTTGCTGGTGGATGTCATCCCGGCTATCGCAGCAATGTTCCCCGAGACTTATTTTATCATTGGAGGAGATGGTCCTAAGCGAGTCTTATTGGAGCAAATCAGGGAAAAGCACGGATTGCACAATCGAATGGAACTATTGGGGTCGATTCCGCATAGTCAGGTCAGGAACGTATTAGTGCGAGGGCATATTTTCCTCAATACTTCCCTGACTGAAGCCTTCTGTATCGCTATTGTGGAAGCAGCGGCCTGCGGACTAAAGATAGTGACTACGAATGTAGGGGGCATTCAAGAGGTCCTCCCAGCCCATATGGTTTCCCTCGCAAAGCCAGACCCTCAGTGCATCATCGAAGCCTTATGTGAGACCATCCCTCTTGCACGGGAAGTCCCAGCACAGCAATTTCACGAGGAAGTAGCGTCCATGTACAGCTGGCGAGACGTAGCAGAGCGCACCGAAAAGGTGTACGACCGAATAGAAAGTCCCAGCAAGTCGCTGGGAGGCAGGGTGGGGAAGTACACAGCTAGTGGACCTTGGGCAGGTCTGCTGGGGGTCTTTATTTCGGTGCTGGACTGTATTTTCCTGGTGATGCTGTGTTGGCTTGTGCCGGAGTCGGAAATTGAAGTGGCGCCGGATTTCCCTTCGAAGGAGTATGCTGGGCAGAAGCGGAAGTACGGCTCACATGAAGAGCGGCTTTTACCCTCGAAAAAGTAGCTAAGAAGGATGATTCCCCTGCAAATAGGCTCAGTTTAGATGAGAGGTAAGTACATAGTCTGGGAACTATCGTAAACTTCCCATGTTAATCTCCCAGTTGGTATATATCAGATGAGCAAGGAGACAGCCTTCCAAAGCGAACTACGCTTCAAACAACAGGAACTCAAATCCTCCATCCGCGCACTCAAAACCGTCTCCATAGAGATCCAAGACGTACTAGAGGACGACAAGGACCGAGTGAAAGGTCTAGCCCGCGGCTATGACAAGTCCCAATCCTTGCTCGCCAGTTCCTTCAAAGCCCTAGACGGACTACTGGACGAAAGCGAAGTGCGCCTGGCAATCTACGTAGGCGGAGTGCTGTTCCTACTCTTCCTACTCTACTGGAAGCTCACATAGGTAGCGTTATAATGAAGAGGAGGGGAGAACAGAGCGGGGCAGAGCCTAGGAAGCACCCTGCCTTGGAGCAAGTCTCCACCTTGCTAGCTGAGGGCGACTCTTTGGCTGATTTCGACTCTCGTCAGCTCCATATCTCTCTCCAAGCCCTCGAAAAAGCCATCTGTCTCAACCAGGAAAGCAGGCTCCGGTACTCAGACGAGCCGCTCAAGTTCCAGCAGAGTGAGGAGGAACTCTACAATGCAATTCTGAGGTTCAAAGCAGTGCCGGAAGAGGCGGAAATGCAGGTGGTGCAGAGCGCGGGACTGGAGAACCTGGTGGGCCTGTTGGGACATGAGAACTTGGACCTAGGGAACTGTGCACTGGAAGTGCTGCTGGACTGGTGTGAGGGGGACACTCCAATTGCTACAGCTATGTTGGAGCGTCTCTGCAGCCTGGAGCTCCTGAGCGCCCTGATTACGCTTCTAACCCGCCTTCACCTCTCCTCTGACAGGGACTCTGAAGTCCTTTACAATGCTCTGTCGCTCCTTGAGTGCATATTTACCGCCAAACCGGAACTGCTCAGTGGACAGCCAGCTGCTCAGCTCGCCAAGTGGACTTTGGAGCAATTAGCAACGGCTGAGGACACCTTTTCCACTAACAAACTGTACCTAGTCGAAACCCTGGCTTCAATTCTGTCGCAGCCCAGCAACTACCAGACCCTCACCGAACTCAAAGGAGTCGAAATAGTGCTCAAATCCATCCTTTCCCACTCCAACCGCGAACCAGAAGGCAAAGACGAAAAGGAGTTTCTCGCCAATCTATTCGACTGCCTGAGCAGTTTACTGCTCCACCCCACTGCTCTCGAAGTGTTCAGACGGCTGGAAGGACTGTCCGCTCTCACCCAGTTGCTCAGGTAAAGTGCACATATAGACTCCCGAAGTTGCACGATTTAACACTCAAAGCGCTCGATGTGACGCTTAGGTTGGATAGAGAATTCGTGGCGGAGTTCATAAAAGCGCAGGGACTAAAGCTGTTTTTCCCCTTGTTTCTCAGGTCGGTAAGAGGTAGTTAGGCGAGGAAGCAGGAGGAAGAGCAGAGATGTGTCCTATCTGTCCTGTTTTCGCTGTATCGGTATGCAGAGGCGGAGTCGGTGGAAAGAGTTCATTGGAAGTTGATAGAAAACGGGTACGAAAAGCTGAAATTGGTGAAGTTTTACTGGGATCTGTACCTGGAAAGGGTGGAAGAAGACACTGAAGGCCTGACTTTGCTATCAATTCAGCACCTTAGCTTCATCATTGCCTCGCTATGTAGGTGCTCCAGGCAAGGCGTCCAAAGCCAAATCTCTGCTATTATCGATCTAAACCAGGTCAAAGCCACCCTGCAGCACTGGTCGTCTTCTCTGGGAGAGGAAGCGGTTTCCGGCTCTGACCTGCGCAGCATTCTGCCCGGTCTAATTCAAAATCTCCCTTAACACCTTGAACTCACACAGATAAGCCCTAGATACAGCTTTCACTGTGTGCTTATTACACTGTCTGTAGCTCCACCATAGTACTATTATACTACAGGGAAGGTAGCAAATGGCCCTGCAAAAGAAGGTATTCGGCCGAGTGGAGTACTTAGGGACTCGGTACCGAGGCTGGCAGGCCCAAGGCAAGACGGAACTGCTGACAATTAGCGGAGTTCTAAGGCACTATCTGGGGGAAGTCCTGGGGGACAAGTGCTCGAAAGCGACCCTGCTGGGGGCGAGTCGGACAGATGCGGGAGTGCATGCCCGGGGCAATGCCTTCCACTTGAGTCTGGAGTATGTGGAAGGAGCCAGTCCGGTGTCGATGGAGGGACTTACGATGGGGCTCAACACTCTCTTGCGTAGGAACCTGCACCCTATTAGGATCCTAGAAGCCAAGGAAGTGCCACTCACCTTCCATGCCCATTCCGCTCTTCGAAAGACCTACAGATACCAGGCCATCGTCAGTCAATCCGTCTTTCACCAAGATCGCTACTTCCTCCTTTCCCACCCCTTAGACCTCAGTCTCCTACACCAAGCTGCCAGTCTACTCACAGGCACCATCCCTATCCGTTCCTTTTCCAAGCGTAGAAAGGACAAGCCAGACGATCCAGCCCACCGCACAATCGAGAACATCCATCTAGAAACCGAAGGCACCGAGGTACGCATATACGTAACCGGACCGTCCTTTTCCTGGCGGCAAGTGAGGTACATGGCAGGGTGTCTCCTAGACTGCGGCCTAGGTCGTATGTCTCTCCCAACAGTAGCGACTTTACTGGCAGGCAATACAGGACATATGGCGCCTTTGGCCCCTGCGGAAGGTCTGACTCTGATGGAAGTGCAGTACGACCCTTCGAGCTTTGACGGTCCTATCTAAGTCTATTGCCGCCGCCTTTCTCGTGTTCGTCTTTCCAGTCGGTCCAGGCAGTGTCTTTCTGCCGTCTGGCTTCCCTGGCTTCCTCGCCCTCATCATCCGAGTCTACCTCAGGCGGAGGAGGGTTGGCCGCCTTCATAGCCTCACACTCCTTACACCTCTGCAGCTCTATTTCCCCAAACTCCTCCACTGTCAACAGGGGCATATGGAAGCAGGGCGTGAACACCTTCGCTTTGATTTGCTGCCGGGCCTGAGCGAGCTGTTCGAAGGAGGAAATTACGCTGGGCATAGTGTGAGCGTTGCTGGCCTGAGTGAATCATACGTCTATTTTGATGTATTGGAGGCCTTGAGAGGGAGCGGGAGGAGCGGGTGGACCTTGGGCTCGAAGTTGAAGCATTTCCAGCTCCAATTTACTGAATTTGAGGTGGGAAAAGGTCTCCTGAATGCAATGTTGCAGACGCAGCATATGGAATTCTCTCAATCCATCCTCATCTTCCCGCCTTTTAAGCGTCTCCATAGCTATTTCAATAGCCTTTTTCTGCTTAAGCCAAGCAATAGCCTGGTCTCTCCTCGGGTTATTGTATTTCCCTTCCTTCCAAATTGCCATTTGCTCAGGAGTCAACGCATTGTACTCCTCCAAAAGACTCAAAAAGCGGTCAAAGCAGCCTTCTGCGGCCTCCAGGGCAGTTTTCCTGCTTTCCGCCTTCTGTACTGCCATCTGCAGTGTTCCCATGTAGTAAGTGGTCAGCATCAATGGGAGCTGATCAGTGCTGACCTCTGAAATGGTCTCGTTATGAGAAAATAGAGCCGCTTGGGTGATAGCGTAGTCCAGCCGGGTGCTGGCTTCCAGGCCAGTCTGCAGGTCTGCATCGGACAGGGCGGAGCTGAGAGCGTACCCCTGGACTTGCTGGAACAGCTGCGAAATGGACAGGTCCATATTACACTACTTCCCTAGGGCTGCGAGCATGGCTTGGGGGTCGCAGTAGTTTATCATTTCCTTCCCTTCCTGCTGGATTTTCCGCAGGTTGCAGCCGGAAGGGTAGCTAAAGGTCTGCTGGAAGGGGGTGAGTTGGGAGTAGTACTTCCCAATCAAAGGAGTGAACTGGGCAGAGGCCTGGAAGCGGCTTTTCTTGGGAAAAGGACTGGACCGCAGTGGAGTTTCATATGGATTCAAAGCCTCGGAACGAGGAGAGTCCTTCCTGAGGGTCGACAGGCTGGAAACTGCCCTGAGACCCAACTTGGAGTCCGGCACTTTCAGTCTCACGTCCTGCTCACTCCGCTTTTCCACTGTTTCCGGCCGAGACACAGACACCCGGGCCGGAGTTTGAAAGGGTCCATGCGAAAGCACAGGGTAGGGCAAGCCCTGCGCCTGCTCCTCCAAATGTCTCAGTAGGAGCTGGTGGTTGTTCCTCCGGTCGAAGAAGTCCTGATACAGGCGAGCGTGTATCGACTGCCGCTGAGGTTCCATTACTATATAGTGCTAGGCAGGGTTAGTCCTCTTCGTTTTGCTCTTCTAGGATGTTGCCGGAGTCTGCGAGCATGGCTTCCGCCCGAGTGGCTTCTTTGTACCTGAGGAGGCCGCCCTGCACCAGGGGACTGCGCTCCCAGTCCGAGGGCGGGTAGCGCAGCAGTACTCGGACTAAGTCCAGCGTCCACACGTCCTCTTTCCACCTCTTTACCTCAATGTACAGACTCAAAACTGTGTCGATTTCCGCATTGGGCCAAATTTTGCGGACCCGCTGGAGAGCTTCTTCCACTGTCAGAATAGTGTCTTTCGGGCCTAACACCCTCACTAAAGTCTGAGCGAGTCGCAGAGCGTGGTCCCTTGCTGTGGCTTCCAGGGCGCATAGGAAGTCCAGGCAGGTCAGGGAAAAGCGCGGATCTGAGCGCGGAAAAGGCCTGGCGAAGAGAAATTGTGCGTCTTTGAGGCAAATTTCCCCGTCACTATCATTATCACACAGTTTCAAAACGCCTTTCACCTCCGCTTCCGACATCCACAGGTTCAAATCTCTCCTCAACCCCTTCGCCACAGTCTCCACCTCCGTCCTACGCGCAGGAAACAGCAGCGTCAACGGCACCTTCGCCAGCACAAACCTATGCATCACCAGAAACCTCTGGTACTCTTCCACTTCCACCCCCCTAGGTCTCAGCAACTGCAGCAAGTAGGCCGCTGTCTCTGGGTCTTCTGCGAAGTCTGGGTACAGGAGTTCGAGGAGGTCGGGAAGCTGGGCGGAGTCTTCGAGTTCGAGTTGGAAGTCTTCGCTGGGGAGTTGCTTCTGTGCAGCTTGGGAAAATAGAGAGTAGAGTTTGGGGAGAGCGATTGAGAATTGATAGCTTACTGGTTCTGGGTGGAAGACTTGGAAAAGCCGGGCGAATAGCAGGCCTTCGGGTAGACGCTGTTCATATAGGGCCTTAAGAGCCTTGGTGAACATAGCGACATGCTGGGTTCCCTCCGCCTGCTGCGGGTTTTGAGTGAGTAGGTACACGAGGAAGTCAGGGAAGCTGGAGGGACGCTGGTGCTGGGCGAGACACTGCCTGTCCCGGGTCAGCTTCTCACGAATAAGAGCGGAGACGATGAGTCGGGTGCTGTCCACGTCGTAGGAAGGCAGAGACTCCAGGTCACAAAGCTGAGACAAGTGAGTAAGGATGTTGCTCCTCAGTGCGTCCTGAGCCTCAATAGACACAGTCTCCTCCGCTGTCAAGTGCGGCTCTCTGCTCAGACGACTCATGCTGGAGTAGCGCATTCCCGCTGCTCGCTTGGCCTGTCCCAGCACTTCTCTGAACTCGAACACTTCGGGCTGCTGCTGCGCACTTTGGCGCTTCGGCCGGGACTTGTCCAGGAGTGGACTGTCTTCCTTGGCTTGCTCAGTACTGGCTTGGAGGTCCAGACAGAAGGGCTGGCCTTTTGAATGCTTGTCAAAGGACTGAAGGGATGTCCCCGGGTTTCCCTCGATTTCGCGTTTCCAGGTATCGAACTCCGCTTTAGCCTGTCGCACCAGCGTGCTCAACTCCTGCAAAACCGCCTTCTGTGACCTGAGCTCTCTGAGGACAGAGTTGCAGGCTAGGACTTGTTTCTGCAGGTCGAGGTCGCTCAGGCTGAGTCTGGGCTGGCTGGACTGCACTTCGCTGGCGAGTTGGAAGGGAGGAGGAGTGGGCTTGATGGAGTCTTCAGTCTGGTGGTGGGAACTGCGGCCGCCCATGGATAAAATAAGGAGGGATGCATCTGTTGGCTGCCTTTCGAATTCCCTCCTTCCGCATACAGAAGGTTAGTATCGACTGTCAATCAGACTTAGGACTGTAATGAGGAAGGAACTGCAGACATGGAGACACTCAAGCCACAAGAATAATGACTCGAGAGAGTTAGCTAGAGGTAAGAGCCTGCTTGCACTAGTGAGTACGGAAACAGGGTAGAAATTCATCTACAGATTCTACATATGCTCTAATGCTTTCCAACTACTGCGCATGTGCCCAGCATTTCTTTCCGCTTGCGAGAAAATATCTTTGTCTACAAATTTCCTATGTATTTATGGGATTAATCTGCTTTTCCAGGTCTCCAATCCTTCAACTCCTAAATCCCCATTTACAGTGTGCATATCTACTGCTCTTGGAACTGCCCCTTCCAGTACCTTGAGATATCCCTCACTTCTGCTAACTGAGCATCTGAGTAGTGCAGCATGCACTTCGGACAGCGCGTATAACGATATTGGTCAATGCAGATAAAGCACACTTTACAGGGACAGAGGGAATTTTGGTAAATATAGTTCGAGTGAGTGTGTTTTCTGCAGCGGTCGCAAAGCCAGAATCGTTCATGCAACTCTTCAACTGGAGACGGAGAGTCAACTATCTCAACCGTAGGCAATTTGAGGTGTAGGATACTACATATTTGAGTCACTAGGATTGGCGAGAGACAGCTTTGAGCTTCTGGACTGGTGATTAGCTCCAAGATCTCGCTTTTAGGAAAGTAGTTCGGGTCCAAACCAGGGTCCCTGCCCATTCCTTTCAACAGTTCCCAGATCAGCCTTTCCCTCAACTCTTCACTTGCAGCAGTCTCTGACCTCCTCTCCTCGACCACTATCGGACCAAGCGGGTTTTCTGATAGAGCTGCGACGCGGGCAGGCTTCTGCTGACTTGGCGGCTGTAAAGACCTGGCAGCCATATGCCATAGAATAGCCTTCTACTTGCAAAGCTTCACGAGCTGCAGTTTGGGCCCAAGTGGCAACAGACATAGGCCGCTGCACTGTGCTCGAACTAGAGGCTACTATGGCCAGCCGACAAACGTATGCTGGAGCGACTGAAGCTTGGGCTGGTGAAGGCTAAGCGAGGGCGTGAGGCAGACTAACTACTAACTCATTGGAACTGAGGCTGCTGGGAGTGACCAAGGGAGCTGCTGAAGGCTTTCCTTTCAGAACTTCCCAGATCAGCCTTTCCCTCAACCCTTCACTTTGGCTGCTTCTCCTCCACCACTATCGGACCAAGCGGGTTTTCTGATAGAGCTGCGACGCGGGCAGGCTTCTGCTGACTTGGCGCTTCAAAGACCTGGCAGCCATATGCCATAGAATAGCCTTCTACTTACAAAGCTTCACGAGCTGCAGTCTGGGCCCAAGTGGCAACAGACATAGGCCACTGCACTGTGTTCGAACTAGAGGCTAGTATGGCCAGCCGACAAACGTATGCTGGAGCGACTGAAGCTTGGGCTGGTGAAGGCTAAGCGAGGGCGTGAGGCAGACTAACTACTAACTCATTGGAACTGAGGCCGCTGGGAGTGACCAAGGGAGCTGCTAAGGCATTCCTTTCAGAACTTCCCAGATCAGCCTTTCCCTCAACCCTTCACTTGCAGCAGTCTCTGACCTCCTCTCCTCGACCACTATCGGACTCAGCGGGTTTTCTGATAAAGCTCTGACGCGTGCGGGTTTCTGCTGACTTGGCGCCTCAAAGACTTAAAGTGTGCCGTTGAATTAGTTTTCTAGTCGCAAAGCTTCACGAGATGCAGTCTGGGCCCAAGTGGCAACAGACATAGGCCGCTGCACTGTGTTCGAACTAGAGGCTACTATGGCCAGCCGACAAACGTATGCTGGAGCGACTGAAGCTTGGGCTGGTGAAGGCTAAGCGAGAGCGTGAGGCAGGCTAACTGCTGACTCATTGGAACTGAGGCCACTGGGAGTGACCAAGGGAGCTGCTGAAGGCTTTCCTTTCAGAACTTCCCAGATCAGCCTTTCCCTCAACCCTTCACTCTGCTGCTTCTCCTCCACCACTATCGGACTCAGCGGGTTTTCTGATAAAGCTCTGACGCGTGCGGGTTTCTGCTGACTTGGCGCCTAAAGACTTAAAGTGTGCCATTGAATTAGTTTTCTAGTCGCAAAGCTTCAAAAGACGCACTTCGAAGTCGCAGGGAGTTGACTCGAGTCCGCAAGAGAGGAAGGCCACTGCACTGTGCTTGGACTCGAGCCTCTTCTGGACACGCGACACAAGTCTGGCTGGAGTTGATACTTTGGCAATTGGTGGGTACTACAGCAAGGGCGTGAGGCAGGCTGACCGCGGGCTCGCTGGCAGTGAGACGCGGCCGGACTGAGTAACTGCAGGCAGTGGAGAAGAACTGAGGAATCAACAAGCGGATGACCAGCTGCAAGAGGAGCTGCTGCAAGGCTGGCCGCATTATAAAGCCCTAGGGAGCTTAGCGCGTGTAGAAGCCGCCTAGTTTGTTCCGTGCGAAGCCTGGATTGGTCTCCCGGATGTGATAGTCGTTCATCACTGCATTGAGACGGCCCGGACCTGCGCGCACAGTGATGGGCACTGCTGTCTTGATTCTCAGCGCTGCTTCCTTCGCCTGAGTCGCCAGTCTCTTCTTCACTTCCGGACTCACCAAGGCAGTCTCCTGCAGCAAGGTCTGCACATACATTTCCTGCGGGGACTGGGACCGGTCAGTGCGCGAAGCAGATTGCCGCCGGCGCTGAGGACTGCGCTTGGGCGTCGAAAGGCGGTTGGGGTAGTCTTGATAGTGCGAAACGTTAAAGACGCTAGTGTCATATCGAGCCACATCGTCCTGCTTGTGGATGTCCCTGTAGCGAGGGTTGATGGAGCGGCTGTACCAGTTGAATGAGCGGGGCTGAGTGCGGTAGGAGTAGTCTCGGACCTTGCGGTACGCTGGCAAGAGGCTGGTTGCCGCAGTGGCCATGGCAGTTAAGCTCTAACTAAGCATGCAGGGCTGAAAGGCGCTCTAACCGCCTGCTAGAGATGTTGGCTGCCAGATACATAGAGTTCATTTCAATTGTCAGGAATAACATAAGTCCTAAATTGTCTCTATGAGTAGTCCCAATTGAATATAGAAAGGCTCTAGGAGGAAGGACAGCGGCGAGTCCGAACTGAGGGAACTCGCACAACTAGCAGTTATTTCCATTGCCTAATGCAGCACTAGAGCTGATTACGGCTATTCAAGCCCGCAGCACATAGGCGAAGCGGTACAGTCTGCGCACTGCTTTCTGAATTCTGCGCACAGCCTTGCGTTCCCGCTTCAGTCGCTTGCGACTCACATAGCCACGGTAATTCCGCTGAATGCAGGTAGCGGCCTGGCGGAATCTGCGGTTTCTGCTACGTTGGGAGTAGGAGCGGTATATCCGTTGTATCAGAATAGCAGCAGTACTGCGACGTTTGTGCCTCCAGGCGCGGATTTGACGTTGAAGGACAGTTACAGCGGCTACCAACTTGCTGTAAGCCACTTTCCACTGGGACATGCGAAGGAAGGTCTGGAGTCTTACTGCCAATAGGAACTGTGTGCCGGCCACAGCGTTCCTTCGCCAGGCCTGCCAGTGGCCCAGGAGCGCGGAATTGCGCTGTTTGGAGTAGGTTTGGACAACGCCTTGGACCTGCAGCACCCAAAGATCTGAGAAAAGCGGGGGTTTGAGAGGGTTCCAACGGTCAGAAGCGTAAATAACGCTCAAATCCGGAGTAGGATTTCGGATTTCCACTGAAGGACGGCGCTTATGGAAAGTTCGCAACTTGAGGGTTTGCGCTAATACCAATGCTTCTTGGTTAGCTGCAGCAGTGTAGTTCCTTGCTAAGCGCTGTAGACGGAATAGTGCTGCTGTACTGCGCCTTTGGCTGGAAACAGAGGAAAAACTGAGTGAAAGGAGGTGGAATACGGACCTGGTCATGAGTCTGCGAAGGACTACAAAGGCGACTTCGGCCCTTCGCATAGTCCTTCTAGCAATGCAGCACTTCACCCCCCTCTGCAGGCTGATCAGTCCTACGGACGCTTTCCTCTGCACAGCCGCTGTCTCTAAGGCCTGCTTCAGTCCTTTCACGACTCTGCGCACTCTGAGTTCCCTGCCTGCACTCCCTAGCCACTTCCTGCCTCTACCCACACGCCGACAGCAGCGTCTCGCCACCGCCACTTTGAGTGCCTTCACAATGAGCCCCACAGGGTAGATTTCCCGACTATGTCTCTCCTTCCACCCACTCAGCATTTGCCGGTAATCACTATTGTGCGGCTCCTGTGCGTCTTCCCGCCTGTCGTAGAACTGCATGGACTCCATCCTTTTCCGAAGTAAGTTCTCGGCTTCTTTGTAGCCGCTGTCAATGTTGGCTTTGAGAAGGCGCTTGCGACGGTGGGGGTTAGCGGAGGAGGACTTGCTGGCGGTGGGGGAGGTGGGGCCGATGGAGGAGGAGGTGGGCTGGTGGGATTCGCCTGCGTTCACAGGGCGCCAGCGACTAGTAGGCGGCGATTTCCGGGCTTTGCGGTGGATGGGGCCGTTCATAGCTCGAAGGCGGGTTTCTTTGTCGGGACGGCGCTGGATGGGAGGACGACTCAGAGCCCTGCGTTCCTTTATAGGACTTGCACTGTGAGACTCGGGCAGCACCTCCACCACTTTATCACTGTCACTGCCTTTGAAGGGCAGTTGAAAGGCGTAGGAATTCGCACTGCCCAGCAGTTCCTCATACAGGCTGTTTATCTTGTCCCGGAACTGCAGTCCTTCCGACAAGTAAGCATTCGCCAGCTGTCCAGCCTGTCGAATGTACGGCCCAGCCTCTTTCACTTGGAAAAAATTGCAGTACTCCGCTGCTAGGTTATACAAAGCCACCGCCTGGCAAATCCGTAGGCTTTCCTCCTCCATCTCCCCAGCTTCCCTAGTCTCCATCACCTCTCTCGCCTCGTGATCACACCTCACAGCTTCTTTCGACCTTTCCAAGTTGGACAGTACGAAGCCTTCCAACAGTGCGAGTACTACAGTGTCGCGGATGGAGACTGTGGGCCGCTTGCGGCAGGACTGGATGTAGTCGTAGGCTGCACTGTGCTTGGAGATGCGGGAGTAGTACCACACGTACAGTTCGAAGCAGAGGTGCCGGAGTCGCTTTTTGCCTTTGAAGCGCAGACCGCTTTTGTGGGAAGTTACTTGGGTGAGAGTGCGCAGCAGTTCAAAGGCTCGCTCCAGCACTCCCTCCTTGACGAAGTGAAAGGCCCAGGCGTAGATGGCTTGACAGTACCGGGCACAGGTCTCCATGAGTGGTGTGCCTGGCGTCCCCAGCAAATCCGAGGCTGTCTGCTGTCTGCTCTGCAGCGCTTCCAGCATCAGCGTGGCCGCCTTCACCAAGTTGTTCTTGCGTTCCGCCTGCAGCGCAGCTTCCTCCAGCTCTGCGTAGGTCGTACTGAGAGTATTGAGCAGGCCAGACACAGGGCCGGAAGTGCGGACATCAGTGTCTAGTGCGAGGTCTGAAAGACGCTGTTTGTCGGGCGGCTGGAGGACTGTGAGTATATTCACTGCCTTTCTTCTGTGCATTTTTTACGCTTGGTGCCACCCGCACTTTTTTAAATGTCGGAAAGCGTGAGATGTGCTTGGGTGGCGAGGCAGGAAGGGAGGCAGCTGGCAGTGTGCAGGCCCGGGGCCCTTCTCCTCTATGAGCGAGGTCGAGTGGGACTGAAACTCGCCACTACCTTCCTACTCCTGCCCCACACTCAGGTCCGCAAGACTGCCAACTCCGAGTTAAGTCTCTCCACTGGGAGTCTGGCTCTTCGACTGCGACTGGAAAGGAAGGACCTGGCCCCTGACTGGCTGAATGCACTGTTGGAGAAGTACTAATCACGCAGTAGGAGAAAAGAAGCAGCGAGGCAGAAAAGTCGGATAGCTCTAATGCAGCAAGGCCTGACTTGTGTGAAAACTGGCAGATCCAGGACGAAACTGGTCAAACTGTGGCTTGCTCCCAACTGCAGGGAACTGTGGTGGCAAGGGAGAAAGGCGAAGCCGAGGCAAACCGCCCTTGGCGCCATTACAAATATGCGCCTCACGCCCGCTTCCGCCTTGCGAATAGACCTAAACGGCCGCTGGAAGGAGTTCTTACTGCCAGATGCAGCCATTGTAGCCTGGTACACAGGTCTCCAATTCCTCAATGTCCCGACTCTATGCCCGCTTTCCACAGGCCAATGTATCGTTCGAAAGGCAGTTTTGCGTCTCAGACGTGAAAGTGGCAAGCAAGAATTCGGTCCTTTTCTTCTTTCCCTGTTTTTCAGTCCGCCGAGGCCTCGCAGCAGTTTCCGCCCTCTGTCCACTGAGTGCAGTTCAGCGGCTTCACGCACCAGTCGCCACTTCGACCTGCAGATTTCCGACTGTGAGCTAAGCGACCAAGAGGAAGAATCCATCCCAGAGCCGAAAATCAGCCCTTCCTGTCGCTCACTCAATAAAAGAGGGTTTATTAGTGAACGAACTTCGCTAAAGTCTCCCGACCAAAGCCAATTTAACCAACTTTTCGACCTGGTCTCGACCCTAGTCAAGCAAAATCAAGCCCAAAAAGCCGCTTTAGTGCAGCTTTCGAGAGAAAACAAGGAAATGAAGACTCGACTCCAAGCCGCAATTTTGCAGCGGAAAGCAGAGGAACTGCGTAAAGTTCTGCAGACACTAAGGCAGGAAGCGAAAGCACAGTATGAAGAATTGATGGAGGTGTGGCCGCACATAGTGCAGCTAATCGAGCAGCACATAGAGAAGAGTATCTAAGCGCTCAATGGGTGAGTTAATAATCCTATGGATTCCTAGCGGGGGAAAGGGTAGATTTGAGGTGGGAAAGCAGTTCTTTGCGTAGTAGTGCGTTGCTAGCGAGGCAGGTGATAGTGCCTCCAGTCGCGTCAGGCCGCAGGACTACTTTGCAGACTATGTCTTGTCCGAGACATACACCGCAGATCATAATTCCGGTTTTGCCGAGAGCAGGGACTTTGGTGTAGGTGTAGGGCTGGAAGTGGTCGCTGAAGCTGATGGCTTCGAGGATGTGGGTCATTTTCGTGAAGGCGGGGTTCCACCCGTGGAAATCGTCGCTAAGAGCGTAGGGGGAGAGAGCTGCTAGGGTTTCAGCTGGTGATTCGTGGCTAGGCGGATGACAAACCCTCAAAAGACTAATCGGCAACTTCAAAGTCTGCGCCGCAGACACAGTCCTGACCATCAGTCTCGGACACTCCGCAAAGAAGCCATGCGCTTCCAGTCTCAGCAGGACCTTCGCAGTCTCAGCAGGGTCGAGACAGATAGGGAACTGCGCTGTTTTCATATCGACGGAAAAGCCATCCTGCTTGCTTAGTACCTGAAATCCCCTCCACCACTTTCATTTCTTCGACCCGGACTGCGATTTTGGCTTGCACTAGGACTTGCATCTGTACAATGTTTTCACTGTATTTCACTTTGAAGTCGAATTTCAGGCCTGGGTCTTCGTATAAGATTCCCTCATTCAAGGTCAAGGAGGCCTGAAACCACCGTTCATTCACATCTCTGGCTACAGTGGGCATGGAAGGCCGGAGACTTGGCTCTTCGAAGGGGTTGGTTTTACGCGGCTCTGAGCGAGGCTGGGGAGCTTTCCTCTCACTCCCACTCTCCACCTCCTCACTACTAGAGTGGCGAGACGGCTGCTTGCTGTTCCCCCTGGAAGAAGCCTTAGTGCGCGCGGCTTCCACAGCCTTATTGGCCCTCAGCAGGCTTATTTCCAGGTCCGCCACTTGCTCCTGCAAGCGCTTTTGGCTGCTTTCATACGTCTTCCTCAGTTCCGCAAGCTTCAAAGCCGCATTTTGCTCAGTGACTTCCAGCAGAGTCTGCAGTCCGGCCGCCCTCGACTCCGCCTCCTCTGCAGTTCTTTTGGCTGTTTTCCCCTCTACTTGCAAGCGATTTACTTGATTGCGTAGGTCTTGGAGGACTGCTTCTTTTTCGGAGAGCTGGCGTTGGAGGTCTTTGGCGGCGGCTGCTTCTTTCTGGGCTTCGGCTTGCAGGGCTTTGAGGGTGGTTTTGTAGCGGCTTTCTTCTTCGAGGAGGGATTGGTTGGCTTCTCGCAGCGAAGTCGCTTCCTTCTCCTTCGCATTGAGCGTGGCTTTGAGCCTCTCCAGCTCCACACTCGAGTCTCTAGTGAGTTCCGGCCTCTTAATCTTCGGCGTCATAGGAATCGTAGCAGTAGTAAAGGTACCCGGAGTCTGCCAGTCGTCAAACTCGAACCCCATCGAATCCGCCTCCTTCTTAATCGGAGACGGATTTTCAGGCTTTTTCGAGGAAAAAGGAGCAGGCTTCTTAGGGGAAAACGGAGGACTGTCGGAAGCGCTGGAATTGTCGTTGAGTTCGAATTCTTCGTCTTCGTCTTCTGAGTCGAAGCCGAAATTCGGAGAATCGCGGGTGCGTTTTTCCTCTTCTTTCGGCTTCGCATTAATTTTCTCAGTGCGGAACAGATCTCCGCCCCACTCCGAACTCCCCGGCTGCTCTGAGAAAGACGCCTTCGAAGCCTTTTTCTCCTTATAGTTTTCCACTGCAGACACAGCTTTCTCTAACTGCTCGCTGTAGTCCTGCGCTGCCTGCCTCGACAAGCCCTGGACTTCCGCTTGTAAAGTCACTACTTTGCTCTGGAGTTCATTCGCCCAAGCGTCTGCCACACTGCTGAACTGTGCTTGAGACGTAGCGCCTTCCAGACGAGTGGTGTCTCTGCTGAGTTGGTCTAAATCGGTCGTGTCTTCCGGGAAAACCACTCCTTCTTTCTGCAGAATGGAGAAGATTTTAGGGAAGAAGCTGAGGTTGCGGCCGCTTTCTTCGTTGAATAAAGTGGCCCATATGCGGATCGAGCGGAGCAGGAACCGCAGAAACTCCGCAGAGTCCAACTGGTCCTCAGCCTCCACTGAGTCAAATAGCAGTGCTCCGCGGCTAGGATCCGCACTGGCTTTTTGGAATTGCCCCTTATTGACCAGGAAACTGAGCAGTTTCTTTGCGGTTTCCTGCGCAAATAGCGGGTTTTTCTGCAGCAAGCAGGTGTGTAGAATCTAGGTGAGCAGTACCTGCAGAGCCCTCAACTTCGCATAAGGCCGTTCATCTCCCTTGATCACCTTGCTGATGGCACTCACGACTGCGCTGCAGGTGGCTTCGTCTGCGCTTTTGAGGGTTTCAGCGAACCTTTGCATCTCTGCGACGGGTCCTTGCAGCGTCCTCAGGAAGTTTAGCGGATCAGCGTTCATTACTAGTCTGGAAGAGGTTAGACTTAGGCGGGTTCCTCGCCTCCACTGGCTCTCTGCAAGTCCATGGACTCGAACTGTTCCCCTCTGAGCGGACTATCCTCCGACCCTCCCGGCCGAGGCGTGAACTTCGACCCTTCCTCCGCTTCCTGCTGCAGAGCAGAAAGCAGGTCTCTCAGCAAGTTAGCGCAGGTCTGCATGAGTGGATAGGGCAGGCCGAGGATCTCCTTGATGGCGCACTTTATGCCCTGCTTCTGAGGACCTTTGGATTGGAACTCTTCGGATATGGACTCGAGCGTGAAGTTGCTGACTACCGCTTTCGCCACAGACCTATGTAAAGCCTACTTCCGCACTATCGGGTTGGTATCGTGCAGGCCTAATAGCAGCGTCCGGAAAGTAGACGGGCCGAACAGACCTAACCCCTTGGCTGAATAAGCCCGAACCATAGCGTTTTCATCCTTCGTGAGTCCCTCGATAAGCACCAACTGGCCCTGCGGACCTGCTGCAACGATGCAGCCGAGCGCTGTATCGCGGACGTCCTTGTCACTGTCTCTAAGGAACTTGAAATACAGCGGCAAGACTCCTCGCGGCTTTAGGTAAGTAACGGCGCCCCGGGCTCTTTCCTGCAAGGCGTGAATGGCCATCAACGACTCCCTCCTCACAGCCGCCATTTGATCCTGCGTAGTTCTGAAGAGCGACTCCACCACGAAGTCAATCCCTGTGTGGTGCACATTCGCCTGGGCTAACGCCTGAATGATGCCCACTCGCAACTTGATGTTGTTATAGGGCTGTTGGTTCAGTAGGTGGATAAGTAGTCGCTCCCCCTCGAAGCCCAGACGAACCATCGTCTCAGCCACAGTTCCTCGATTTATGGACCCGTCTTTCAAGGCCCGGGAAAGCGCTTCTAAGGCCTTCCGAGCCACGGACTGCCCTGCAGCCGCCAGCGCTATGCAAGCTGCGGTCCTCACCTTCCAGTACCCGTCTTTCAGCAGGGCGATCAGTGGCTCGCCCGCCTGCCAAGCCGCGGAGCCGAGTCTGCCCACAGCCCAGGCAGCCATAGTCCTCACTTGCGGGGAAACATCGAAGAGGAGGCGGGCTAAAACAGGGGCTGCGTCTGCAGCTTCCGGCAGGCCGATTAGTCCCAGTGCGTATGTAGCAGTCTCTCGCACTCCTTCGAACTCGTCTCTGAGGGCAAAGCAGAGTGCCTTGACAGCCTCTATTGACACCTGTTCCTTCTCTTCGGTTAGAGTCGAGTTGGGGCCTGGTAGTTGCGGCTGGTGTGGGAAGACTGCAGAGGCTCCTTCCTGTCGCACGTATCTCTGCAAGCAGGCCAAAAAGTCTCTCGAATTCACCTCCAAAAAGGCCTCTTCGTTAGCTTCTTGCAGAATAACTGGCACCAGCGGCCCTACAAAGCGACACAGCGACCCCGGAAACCGCATTTCCTCATACACCAAAGACTGAGTGACCAAATGAATATCCAGCTGTCTGGGCCTTTTGGGCACTCTCCAGCACAGTGCTGAGGCCGCAGCCATCCTGACCTTAGGGTTATCGGACTGCTTGAGTAATTTGACGAGAGTGGTTTCCCCTATTGGGCCTGCACCTCGAATAGCGCAAGCGACCAATTGCCGCTCCACTGAGCCTTCCTGGATGAGTTGGAGCAGCACTGGTAAGGCGCCCCCTTCCCATACTAGGCTGTACATGCGGCCAAGAGCTGCCACTGCCTCTGTTTTAAGCCCTGCAGAAGCGCTTAAAGCATCATTGATGAGCGCGGGGACCAGAATTTGTCTTTGGATTTCCGAAATAGTCGCGAGTTTCGACAAAATCCACTGCTGCAAATGCGGGTAGTCCTTGGAAGCCAGCCGCACCAAGGCATCCAAGCCCTGCAGTCCCAACTTGCACATGCAGTAAAAGGCTGCCAAATGCAGAGATTCGTTTTCAGTGGTTTCGTCATGCACCACTAAGCTGATAAGTAAGGGAAGTCGCTCGAGACTGAGGGGGTGGGGTCCGATTGTCCCCACTATTCCGAGGGCGCATTCGAGGAAATCAGCGTCTTGCTGCTCCCAGCCCTCCAAAGTCTGCAGGACTTCCCCTAATGTCAGTTCCTTGAGACTTGCAGTGAAGGTCTCAGGACCGGTGAGCATGTCTAAAATGCCTTGCAGTGCGCCTAGTCTCATCTCCTTGCTTGGTGAGCTTAGAGCTGCAGTGTACCTCATCACCCTATCATTGAGCGTCTGTTCTTCGGTGACGTGTAGGGACTCGGTCAGGGTCTCGTAGGACCTGCGGAGTCGTCCTTTAACGTTCTCCTCGGGCGCCAAAGCATCCTGGTAGTTGCTGAACCTGGCCGCCAAGACGGAGTCTGCGAGAGGCTTGTGGCTTTTGTACTCCTCATCTTCTTCAGGATGCGAAATCTGCTTCTTGAGCATGTTAAGCTTCTTCTTGCGACTCGGGGAATGGATGGACAGCTCCTCGTCAAAGACCTTGGAAAGGATGGACTGGGTGGAAGTGGGCACGGCGGCAGGCAGATTTTGACTGGAGACTGCTGTGAGGCCAGTTCTGCGAGGACTAGTGTGCAGGTCGCTGGAGCTGTGCTGGAGCATAGCGGAGGTCAGTCTCCCTCCAGGCTGTCGGTCCGTCCCGGGTGACACTCTACGGCGGTCAGTGAAGTCGGAAATGAAGCTAGAGGTCGCAGGCCGCCGAGGCAGCGCCGGTCTTTGCTGCGGCGAGTTTTCCCTGAGCGACACGTTCTCCTCTTCCGTCCTAGAAGCGCGGAAGTAGGGCGCCTCTTCCTCTGCAACGTAAGCCACCTTCATAATTAGCTAGCTGTCTGCTGTGTCTGATTAATGGATAAGGATCCAGTTCAGAAGGCGTTGGGACACGTGGACAGGGCGGCCCAGACTCGCGACCAGAAGGCCTGCGCCCACCTCTGTCGCATGCTTCCAGCCCTCAGACGGGTTGCGTCGCTGCAAAGCCTGGGCGCCTTCGCTTTCCAGATTTCCAACAAGGCGCCGGACTGGTGTCCTGACGCTGTCTGTGACAAGCCCGGGTCCAAGACGCTGAGTGCGGAGGCGGACACCTTCTTCTGGGTGCTGGTGTGCATGGCTCTGGTCAAGGAGCGACTGTATGAGGCTTGCCAGCGCACAGCTCTGCAGGCCCTCAGTCGTCCACTCGAGAACCGCTGTCTATTCCCCTACACCTCGAAGCTGTACTTCTACCTGGCTCTGTCCCAGGAGCGCCTCCACACCTTTGACAGTCGCTACTTCCTGCAAGAGTACCGCAGCGCCTGTCTGCGCCACGACAAGTACAGCCAAGCCACTCTGCTAAACGTTCTAATGAGAGGCTTGCTGCTGAGTGGAAAGGTGGAGCAGGCCCAACAGTTGGACTCGAAAACAGAGTTTCCCAAAGACGCATTGCATGCGGAAATGGCCAGACACCTATATTACCAGGGCAGAATCAAGGCTTTGCAGCTGAGTTACTCCGATGCTCACTCCAGTCTCGTCCAGGCTATGCGCAAAACTCCGGAAAAGGGCGCGAAAGGCTTCAAAACCGAAGTGCAGAAATTGATGGTGGTTGTCGACCTTCTAATGGGGGAAATTCCTTCCAAGAAACTGCTCCTGCAGGACTCTCAGTTGAAGCCTTACCTGGACTTGGTTAGAGTGGTGCGTGTGGGAGAGCTGGAAAAGTTCACAGTGTTGCTGCAGCTGCACAACGCAATTTTCCTACAAGACCAAAACCTAAGTCTCGTGACTCGTCTCCGGCACATCGTGATAAAATCAGGTCTACGCAAGATCAACATTGCCTACTCCCAAATCTCCCTCGCAGATGTGTCCTCCAAGCTCGGCCTCCCTCCCAATGATACAGAATTCATAGTAGCCAAAGCCATCCGAGACGGAGTCATCGAAGCGACTATTGACCATGAAGCGCAAACTCTCCGATCTAAGACACTAGAAGACGCTTATACTACTTTGGAGCCTCAGCAGAACTTCCAGCGGCGCATCAAGTTCTGTCTGGAGCTGCGCAACGAGACGGTCAAGTGTCTGCAGTTCCCTCAGCAGAAGCAGCAGTCGGAGCAGCCTCCAGTGCTGTCGGAGGATGTGGACATTCATATGTCGGACGAAGAGGACGACTTCTAGATAAGCCTCCAGCATAATGGGTGGTGTGCTTCTGTACCTGCTGCTGTGCAGGGCGCTAAGCGTACTAGTGACCTACACAGGCGTGCAGGACCTAGCCCTGGGCGACTGGTTCGCTATGTTCCACGCAGACTGGTGCAAGCATTGTACTGACGTGAAGCCTCACTTCACCTCCGCGGCCTTTTCCACCCCTCTCCGCTTCCTTACTATAGACTGTGTGACTTACCATGATCTATGCGTAGGCTTTGACGTCGCCAGCTTTCCGACTTTTATGTACCTTTCGAACGGAGAAAAAACCCTCTACGACGGCAATTATCACACCCAGGCATTCATCGAATACGCTAGCAAACTACTGGGCCCCGCAGTAGTGCACATTTCCGCTGCAACCTGGCAGCAGCAAATGGCCTCCCACATTTCCGCCTACACCCTCGCTTATATCTCCCCAAAGGATGACCACGTGTTCGTAATTTTCGAACGTGCAGCTGAGAGCTATAAGACCCAGACGATGTTTTTCTACGCTGTGCAGTGGTCTGAAACCAAAGTGATTTCCACTACTCGGGATAAGAATGACTACTATGAAATGGCGAATTTCACTGAAAGAGACTTGCAGAAGTTTATCAGCATTCATAGATTTCCGACGTTGATGGAAATCGCTTCGGACAATTTGCTGACTTTCAAGCGGACTTTTAGGCAGAAATTGCTGATTGTGCTGGCTATCGAGACATACGATTTGGAGAGCAGTTACAGCGTACAGCAGTTCCTGGCCGAAGCCCGGCTGCATAAAAGTCGCCTCAGAGCCTATGTTCAATTCTGCTTTCTAGACCTGAGTTCCTCTGAAACCGAGGTTGAATATTTGAGTTATTCCAGTCTTCCGGCTGTCTACGCTCTGCGAATTGAGGACGACATTCCCCACGCAGTCCAGTTGAAAGGCCCAGTGACCAAGGAAAGCGTGCACACCTTCGTAGAAGACGTGATAGCGGGACAGCACACCCTAGTTCCAATAGCCCCCGGAGTCAGACATTTTTACAAGTTGGTGCAGAGATGGACACAGGGAGAGTCTTTCACTGTGGACTGTGTGGCGGCAGGGATGTGTCTGGTGACTCTGACGGTGATTGTGCTCCTGTGCAAGAAGCCGCATAAGAAAAGTGACTGATTTGTCACCCTTAGAAATGGTAGAATCGCAGTAGAGAAGCGGTTTGTGGGCTTAAAAAGTGTATTTTCCGGGAAAGAGTGCATCTCAATTACGGTATTGTAGTCAGCGCTGTTTCAATTAATGTACTTTCACGATGACGCAGTGCATATAGCGATATACCACCTTCATCAAACCCAATTCCGACCTCTCACACGCACCTTGACCACACCTCTAAGAAGCCGGCCAAATTAAACACTACTATGGCCTTCCCTATATAGCTAATGACCGAGGCTGTAGACCCGCCTTCCACAGTCCTTCCAGCCATTCCCGTCCCTGACCCTCTCCCCAAGCCTCTCAGTCTCGAAGCAGAACTGACCAAACAACAGCGAAAGCTGAGCAAAGACCGGGCCAAAGGCTCCCTCCTCAACCGCAGTTTGGAACTCAAGAACTCGGTGCGCATGTCCTTTTCCCTGGAACTGAACAAACTGGATGCGCTGGAAACCAGAGAAACTGCACTGCGAGCGGTCAAGGCGTTGCTGGAGGGAAATAGAAACAGAGAGGCTTTAAAGCTGTTTCTGACTGCTTTAGCGACTCCGAAGACGCAAAGCGCAAAAGGGAGATGTGCAGAACTGAAAGTAGTGCAAATGCTCCTCAGAGTTTTCGGAGAGTTGCTAGTAGAGGGAGCAGGCGCAGGGCTTAATCGCATCTACGGAGTGCTATTAGGCTACTTCAGTGACAGAAGCAGAGAAGTGCAGGAAGCAGTGGCGGACTCCCTGTGTGCGCTATACAACTGCGCACTGCCACTCGGACCCAGCAAGAGTCTGCAATTGCTGTTTGAGCCGCTCACTCTGGTGCTCATGTCTGGCACTGAACTGTCTGCGCAGCAAACTGCATCAGTCACTCTTCGCACTTGGATCTGCTCCCTGCCCCACGACCAAACCGCCCTCATAACGGACGCATCCAAGCGCATAACCGCTCTCTTCCTCAAGCTCCGTCCAGGCTACCCAGACCTAATCAGCACTCTAGGCTACCTGGTGCAGCACTTCGGTATGGACTTCCTCCTGCCAGACCTGCTAATGGTCGTCAAAAAGCTACTCGCCTACTTCGGCCTGACGTCTCAAAGTGGGTACTTCGGTGAGAAGGAAGCATGCAAACTGCTGGGACAGATAGTGAAAAGGCTCAATAGTGCAGTGGCCTGTTTGGGGGAACTCCGGGAGGAGGTGGTGGAGCGGCTGAAGGAGGCGAAGACGCACAAAGTGGCGGATGTGCAGCGTGAAGCTGCAATCGCTTACTCACTTTGGACAGGGAAGCAGGCCTTTTCCCCTACTCGGCCAGTCCTCAACCGTCTCAGAACCACCAGAGACGCTATAAAGCGGAAAAAGACTGAAGAAGCCAGTCCGCCCCCCGAAGACCAATGGGGAGTCTATAGACCCCGGTACCTCACTAGAGGCAGCGGCAGGTACATCCCCCAACTGGGCTACGGCCGATTAGACCTCAGCAAAGCCCTCCAGTCCAGACCCAGTCTCAGAGACTTTATCAGGTCTAAGGGCAAATCTGCCGCTGGGAAAATTGAAATCTACACGAAAAGTCCCACTGAGTCGAATAGAATCGTGCCGAGGAGTGGGTATGGGGAAGGGCCTGAGGAGCCTTATGGACTGGGAGAGGAAATTACTGTGCCTGAAGATGCGATGGTTATCAGTGCAGAAGCCAATGAAGAGGGAAAAGACCCAGAAAATGAGGAAAAGCCGTCTGAAGAGGAGGAAAAATTCCCTGAAAATGAGGGAAAATCGTCAGAAAGCGGAGAAAAACTCTCTGAAAAGGGAGAAAAAGCCTTGGAAGAAGGCGCTGCTTTTCAGCCGTTTCAGGTTGAAACTCCTGCTCAGGCCACAGAGACAGCAAATCCGCGCCTTTGGAACCGTCCTAAAGGCGCAGAAAAGAAGCCAGAGGCAGAAACCCCAATTGAGTCGCTTCCAGAGGCGGAAATTCCCTCTGATAAGCCTGCCTCTGGGCAGTCTTCTTCAAGACTAAAAAAAGCAGTAGCGAAGTCGTCAATTTTAAAGAAATTGACAGCGAACTCAGGCAAACCCGCCTCAAAGCCCACTGAAAGCCCTGAAAGCCAGGGCGCTTTAGAAGCCTCCCTGCCCATCACCCCGAAATCCAGTTCTTCCGCCCTCTTCGGAGCTCTAGGCAAGTCCATTCTGGGCCGCCTTAACAGCATCCACTCCCCAAAAGACCTACTTTCCCCCAAAGACAGCGGCAAGGACAGTCCCGCTACATTCACAGAGTCCTCCGCAGTCGACTTTTCCCCGAAAGCCTCAATTCGCACTCCCGCAGCAGTCACAGAACTGCCGAAATCAGAAGAAATGTCTGAAACTGAGGGAGAAAGCGAGGAAGTGGCTACTGAAGTGGTGGAGTGGCTGGACACAGTTATGACTCGGACGGTAGAGCAGATGGATGGGCAGTTCAGATGTATGCAGGAAGCGTTGGGAAAGATGGAAATGAGGGTTGGGAAGTTGGAGGGGGAGACTGGGTATTGGCTGCATAGATACAGGGCGAGGAATAGGGCACCGCCTCGCTACAGGTCCCATATCCACCCTCCCCAAGCCCCAAAGTCCACACTTACTCATACCACTACCCAGACCCACCCTAACACCCGCTGCCATTCCACCCAAACTCCCCCTACTCCGCCCTCTCAGAAACCCCTTGTCGACCCCCTTACCCGCACTTGGTCACTCACTCTTTCCGACCTCCGAAACAAGCAAATCCAAAGAGGATATCGGCGAGTACTGAGGACTGGGGACGACCTGTACCTGATCAGACTAATGGTGACTACTGGGACAGTGCTGGGAGAGTTAGAGGAAATGACAGTGGGGACTTTGATGGAGAGGGTGGGTAGACTGTTGTCTCAGTCCTATGTGGCGGGAGTGCGGTTTGACTGGATCGCTGAGAGCGTGCAGACGGGGTTGTTCTTCGAAATGAGCCCGGAAGAACAGCAAAATACGCTGAAAGGCATAGAAGCTGCAGGCGAAGAAGACACTGAAGACGGTCTAAAGGCTCGCAATCTCTACGAATACCTAACTTCCGACTAGTTTGTTACCCTATTAAGCCCCACATCACAGTCCCCAGTACCCCCGCACTCGACAGTTGTCTCTTAAACTCCCCATAGTCCCGCCATACATTCCGCAGACAACTAGGCACCGCGCCTTGGAAATACGGGTAATTCTTCACCATGAAATGGTAATACACCGAGTCAGCAAAGGCGTAAGTACTCAATGCTTTTCGGAACTGCACCATTGGCTCGTCATTATAGTGCAGCTTGCAGTATGCGTGTTGATTGTCGTTCAGTCCGCAAATGCACTCTGTGAAGGTGTTGTCAGTGCCTGCGCAGTCCGTATCGGAACTGCAGATTCGGGGAATGCCGCCCACAGTGTGGGAAGTGGCTCTGCAAGTGCTGGAGAAGAAGTTGGTGGTGAGTGGGCCGCCGCCCTCGCAGGCGAGTTCTGTAGTCGCAGAAGTGCCTGCTGGCAAGGAGTACATCTCCACACAAGTGCTATTGTTGCAGGTGTAGCCTGGAGTGCACAGACTAGTGCTGTTGCAGGCGTCTCCAAGCAGTTGGCCTAAAGCACAGGTGCAGTTAAAATTAGGACACTGGCACACCATTCCCTCACTATAGTCACATATATTGGCCACTCCAGTCACATCACATAGATCTCCCACATTGGCTAGGAGCTGCGCATCGTAGTAGTCCTCATACGTATCCGAACTGAACGCCTTCCTAGTGACCCAGTCCACACAGGACACAAGTATGCCTTCCCCCCATTCTGCAGGGTTGGGACATGTCTGCGTATTGCTGCTGCAGGGACTAAGCACATGTTCGCCAATGGTACTGTTGTAGCCAAGACACACAGTGCCAGGGAGTAGGTAGCCGCCCTCGCAGGTGTAGTGCGGACACTGGATGCCTTCTTTCGCAGTACTCAGCACCACCACAAAAACTGCCCATGCGAACTTCGTCATTCTCAGTTGATATAATGGCTTTCCGACTGCTGGTGCTGCAGACTGCATTGTCGCTTTGCCTTTCCGCCTCCACATCAGAGAAAAGCGACGAGTTGCGGCAGCTTTCAGCTCTATCAGACAGTAACATAGTCCTGCTGAACGCTACAGGGTACCAGCACTATGTGGTGGACTACCCTCGGCCGTACACACTCGTAGTGCTCTTCACTGCTGATGCGGAGAAGTACAAGTGTCATACCTGTGCGGAGCTCTCGGAAATGATGAAGACGGTGGTGTATTCCTATAGGGAAGCCAGGGCGGATTACCCCTATACGAGCGCCACGGGACAGCGGAGCAGAGCAGTGTTCTTTGCTGTGCTGGAGTACAGCCAAGAGAACCAGGAGTTATACATGCAGCACGGCTTCCAATCAGTCCCCAACCTCCTCATAACCCACCCTAAATCCGTCTTCTACGACGGCTCGAAGTACCACTTCCCCAAGGACGACATGTGGGAGTTTTCTCTATCCAGTGAAGTCCCCGTCCACAAACTTCTCGATTTCATCAATAGTCGCACCAATCGCTCCATCGAGCTCAAATTCACCGCTTTGCAGGTCCTCACCGGACTCACCAAATGGTGCCTTCTGATCACTGTGCTGACCACCGTCTTTTTCAAGCTGAGAAGTTGGATAACAAGTCCGTACGTGCTGTTTCTACTGGGACTGATAGTGTACTTCCTGTGTGTGTCCGGGACGGTTTATGTCATTTTGAACGGAGTTCCAATGACTGGCGGAGGGCGGAAAGCAGGCGATTTCGAGTTAATCCATAGAGGCCAGCGGAGTCAATACGGTGCAGAAGGCTACTTTATCGGGTTTTTGATATGTCTGGGGGCACTTTGTCTGATCTTTATTAACAATTTAAGCAAGGTGGAAGCGGCTTTGACGGTCCGTGTAGCTGCCTATGCAGCCCTGGCTTTCCTGCTCTTTACTCTGTATGAGTTGGACGTTATTTACAAGTTCAAGGCTTCGTGGTACTTTCCCAATTTCTTCTTTCCGCCGAAGAACTATATGAAGGGGCCTTTGATTAATGACCAGGGCTCTTCCTTTTAGCTAAGAAGTTAGGCAAATTCAGTAGTTACTGCTTAAGTTGGTATCGATTTTCATATAAATGCTTCGATAATGCAGGACTGATTTGGCCTGTTTCAAGCATCAAGCAGTGTTTTCTAATTAGAACGAGAAAACATCCAAATTTTCCTATTGGAGCAGGCTGAAACGTCAGTGTTCTCTATCATTCTAGCACTACCCTTGCGGCAGACTTGCAATGCTCGCTCTCGACAGTGCATTTCCTCTCCCAAAGGACGGCCTGGGTCTAGGCTGCGCCCAGTCTTCGGACTCTTCAAAGAGCTGAACAGCCGACCTGCTTTCCAACTGCTCGAGTCTGGCCTTTAACTGTGCTAATTCCCCCCTCAGCTGCACTTGCTCTAGACGTAAAGCTGCGATTTCCTGGTCCTTGGAGATGTCCGTTGCTCTGTGAGTGTTGGTAGCAGGGACTGAAACGTGTGCTAAGGTGGAGGCTTTGGAAGGCGGGTTGCTGAGAGGGACTGGAGCGGGCGGGAGAGGGGTGGAGTCGCTTAGGGCGGACTCGATTTCCTTCTTTTTCGTCTCGAGACTGGACCTCATGTAGGAAAGTCGGTCTCGGTATTGCAGCTTTGAAGAGTCTTCCTCAGTCTTTGTAGTGAGCACACATGGTCCTTCAGCTCTCATCACTCTGCGTCTCTGCTCCCAATCCACACTCTGTCTGTTCCTCTGCGGAGGCACCCACACCTGACTCATGCGCTTCTCATACTCTCTCATTTCCTCCTTGAGTCGTGCGAGTCTCAAACTCAGTCCCATTTCAGGTGCACAGTCGTGCAGAAACGGGTTGTTTCTGGACCCCGCCAGTGCATCTTCGGGAAAAACGTCAAATGGGTTAGAGCCCCGCTGCATTAAAATGGGCGGCCGAAGTGCCAAGCAGCCCTACGGCGCCTTGGATAAGACTCCTCGACTGGATTACAGAGGGTATTTCAAGGCGAAAGCGGCCACTGCAGTGCTGCAAGCCTTTCTGGTACCAGGTGATGAGACTGCTACAGCCGGGGCAGGCCAATTAGCGATAGTGACTAGCTCGGGGGTCGACATATATCGCCTGCAATCTTCGAAGTTAACCAGGCAGATAAAGGTGGAAATCAGTCTGGCGACCTCAGGAGTGCAGCGGGGAAAGGAGGCCTTAGCCTATGTAGGGGCTGACAATGTGGTTCAAGTGGCAGTGCCAGCGCTTGGTCTTGCCAGTCCTATTGACTTCACGGAAAAGGTCACTGCTCTCCGACTGGTGCCAGAGAACTTCCTCCTGGTGGGCTTTGCCACTGGAGAAGTGTCCATCGCCAATACCAACGACTTAGGTGTTAAGCACATGGACATCGGGGAAATGCGTCTACCTGTGGGCATGTTCGCCTACACCCAGACTAGAACTCAAGGGTATGCCATTGCAGGGTATCGGTCGGAACAGCAGTCGAGTCTATATCTACTCCCATTGCCAGACACTCAATCGTCCTATTCCGGGGTGTTTGAGTCGCTACCCGGCACTTGCGCAGACGCCGCTGTGGCTGAAAACGAGAAATTACTCCTTGCACTATGTGAGGAAACTGGTAGTGTCTTCATCTGGGACCTCGACAACCACAACTACCTCCTCTCCTTCGACTTGTCCCAGCAGCCTTTGTCCAAAATCTTGGCCTTCGAAGACTCCAACCTAGAAGGGGAAATCACGCTTGTACTCGGAGGCACAGAGGGACTCACTGTCGGCCTGCTGCGGATACTGGATGGGCAAATCACCTGGACGCCTAGGAGCAAATCGCAGGTGCAAGACGCTGGCAAGACCCGGGCCGCTGCAGTCACTTCCCTGGTCTGGGACAAAGGCCTGGAAATGCTCATTATGGGCGATGCAGAGGGGCAGGTGTGGCTGATTCGAGGACTTTCCGCCCAGCCTAGTGCTCTCAAGCAGCCGGTATCTGAAATTCCGCCGCAAGTAACCAATTAGCCTACTAAAGGCCTAGGCGGCCCGACGGTACAGCTTCTCGATTTCAGTCAGCTTCACTGAGACTGTAGCTTTCCGTATTGCGTAGCCTGTGTCGGACTTCAGTAGGGACAGTGTCACTCCGCCTTTCTCATCCTCACAAGCCAGCGCATATATCTCCCCTTCCAGCCTCACCTTGCTTGCTAACGGACGAATTTTGCTCCCTCTGGAGGCTGCCCACACAATGTCCCCGAACTCCGACCTGAGCAGTGCTTCCACCACACACACTCCAGGGAACTTCTCCGCGAAAGCAGCAGTTTTCCACGCAAACCCCACATCTAAGGGCAGGGGAGTCGCCTCATTCGTAGTGTCTACAGTAGCCACTGCAGTCGTCCCACTAGCCTTGAGGTCGAAATTCCGCAGTGTGAGGACTTGAATCGACCGACTCGCGTCTCTTATCTCGACTATTAGGTGGTATCCTCGCAGTCCGAACATATGGTCTAAGTCGTCTTCCCGGACTGCATACGTGAAATTCGCGAATCTCTGAGCGAGCAGGAAGTAGTTGAGGTTCCAGGCTAAGTAGCAAGCCTCCCCTGAGGTGTACACACAGGCTAGCACTCCTGCACCCTCGTGCAGACTGACTTCTCCAGGACTCAGGACTGAGGCTTTGGGAGGGGGGAAGTCGAGTTTCGAGCCTTGGGTTTCCGCCTGGAGAGTGGGCAGGCGCTTAGGTTGGTCCGGTAGCTCGATGACTACACACACTCCAGTGTGGAAGAAAGTCACATTTTGCGCGGGAACTGGAGATACACTTTTGCCCTGCGCCACTGTGAACCCGCATCCCAAGGTCTCCCACCTGCCTCTGTAATAGGCCACATCCCCACTATTCGAGCAGAAAATCTTCCCGAATTTCGTCATCAGGGACTTCCTTTTCCGCTCAATCTGAGCTTGTCTCTGAGTCAGAAAGAACTTCTGCCAGTTCACTCCCGGCTGAGTCCGGTTTTCTCGGCTCAGTGTCTGCAGCGCTTCCAGGTCCTGGGACTTCCCGAGGACTCCCGCGAAGTGCAGCAGTGAGAGCTGGAACCAATGCTGCTGCGCAGTTTTGGCCACGGCTGCGAATTTCTTGCAGACCCGGGCGAAGTCCTGCACTGCCTTGAAGTTGCTAGCGAGGTACTGCAGGATCAGTTCGTAGGCGGGGAGGGGCAGGGAACTGAGGGAGGGCTTTTTCGCTGGGACGGATCCGGCCTTTCTGGCCGGGCCTGGCTTGGCCTTAGGCTTCATCTTCGCTACTTTCATATGATTACTAAAGCCTGCTGGAATCTGAGCTGTAACGCTATAGGTGGAAGTGCAGGTTTATATTGGATATGCGGAAATGGATATCAGCCTAATGGTGTCTGATGAGGATTTTTATGCTCGTAGCTTGGATGTTAAGCGAATAGGACTGAATATATCGGAAGGAGGGATGGCTATACTCCAAATTGCTTGCGATATATGGTAAAAGGCTTTATGTTAAAATATAAAAGAGCCACTCTGTAGGTCTTTGCAGAAGCAGAAAAGGCCAGTTACAGTCAAATTATATACTAGTAGATGCCTAATTGACTACTGTAATCATGGGTAAACTCGACACCTTTTCTGCTATTGAAGAAACGCTTTAAGGATGAAATATATCAATTTTGTCCAAATATACAATCTTAATATCTATGTTTTGCCTCATTTCCTCACATTCTACTACACTTCTCAATATAAAGAACTATAAGAGTCGCGGTATCTGCTGTCCGCCGCCTTCTGCTGTATCTCCAGCTGTGCCATCTTTTGGTTCCTCACTCTCACCTTCTCCTCGATTTGCAGCATAATATCCTCCACTTTGGGCTTGCGAAGGAGACTCAGGATATGTGCTTCGAACTGCGCCAATCGCGGCTCCAACACTTTCTCCTGCCACTGCTGCAGAAAGTCCTGCTGAGTCCGCGGAAGTCCTACAGGGCTGTAGTCCATCCGCTCCTCCCTCTGCATCAACTCCGTCATCAACTGCTGCTTGAACTCCTTCAACACTTCGATATTCCGTTGTCCTGTCACCTGCTCCTGCAAAGTCCTAACTTGCTCCGTAAGTTCCATAAGTGTGTCATGCAGCACAGCCAACTCTCCACTCTGCTTGACAGGAGTTTCCTCAGGTAGGAAGAAAGAAGTGGGTTTGTCCACGGCTGCAGAGCGGGGCCGGGGCAGGGAGGACTGCAGGGGAAAGACCTGGTCTGCCTGCATGTTCCGCACGTTTTCTTCTAAGTGGTTTAGTTGTTTTCGCAGCAAGGTCTTCAAGTCCTGTGAGTCCGGGAGCTGCTTTTCGCCAGGGATTTCTTCGAGCAGGAACACTTGATTCAAATAAGTCTTATTGGCGCCGAAGGTTTGGCGTATGACGATTTGCAGGTAGGCAAAACGGGGTAGTACCGGCTTGATGGGGAAAAACTGGGGTCCAGAGGTCTGTTGTCCCTGCAAAGTCCCGAGTTTCTCATACACTTTCCCATCCTCCGAAGCTGCTATGTCCACTAATGCAGGGTTGGAGGAGTACGCCTTCCAGCACAGCCAGCCAAAGCACTTCAGTGTCGCAGGCCGCTCTTTGAGTCCGGAAAGGTCGAAAAGGAGAGTTTGCGGCAAAGTCTCAGTGCTGAGCCAAAGTTCCTGTGTGGGCGGTACACTTTCTTGGTCTGTAAGGACGTGGTGCGCGTAATTGTCTCTGTACTCCGAGGAAACGTCTACAAGCACTGCTCCGTTCCTCGCTGTCAGGTAGTTGAGGTAAGCCTCTGCCATGCTTGAATTACCCTGCCACTACATCTATGGAAGTGCAAGTGTTAGTGGCTGCAAGACAGCCAGCGCTGGTGCCAGGCCGCGAACGCCCTTTCTCCCAACTCCGTCATCTTCTGCACAAAGCTGTTTTTGTCACTAAAGGAGTACAGAGTGTCGTCCTGCTCCACATAACTCAGCACTTTGCCTAGCTTCAGGAACTGCGAATTGTACAGAGAGTCTTCTCCGCCGGGGATGAAGCGCATTCTGGTGTTGCTGTCTGTGAAGCCGACCTGAATCCGCTGCGATACATGCAGAGTCTTTGCGAACATCGCCTCTCCGACTACGTTGTTGACGTAGTACCGGTCTAGTCTTCTGAGGAAGGGCCGCAGTTCCCGGTGCAAAGGCGAGTTGGAGCTGGTATCAGCGCGGACGAAGGAATGCATGTAGGCTAAAGTGCTTGCAGAGGGGATAGGCTGCAGCTTTTCATAGGGGTTTTCCACGTAAGTCATCGAAAGGACGCGAGTTGCAGCGTTCCAGTGGAGACGGAAGTGAGGGGTTTGGGCGGCTTTGTGGACGTAGCAGAACTCGGCGAGGTACATTTCTTCATTGGCTTTCTGCATTCTGCGGTACTTCGCATAGAGACTGAATGCCTTCTTCGCCTGGTCATCCTGCGCAATCACTGTCATGCTCTTAATAGTGTTCGCCAGCAGTTTGTCGAAAGTGAAAAGCACATATGAGTCCCGGGCCAATATTTGCCTACATCTGTCCTCGTACTTAGCAGTGTCGCAGGTGCCTCGTAGGACAGTGCATACAGTTCTGAGGAAATTCTTATACTCGGCCTCCACTTTATCTGAGTATGTGTACTGCTTGCCTTTCACTAGGGGCGTGGAGTGGTGTTCCTGGTCTGAGCGGTCGTACTCGAGGGCTAAAATGTGCTTCACTTTCATGAGTCGCTCGTAGACTGTGTAGAGGAACCGGAAAAAGACGTAGATGGAGGCGGGCGCGTATATGACTCGAGAGTCATTGAGAAGAGGCAAAAAGGCAGGAAAGTCCACATCTCTGCAGAGACACATAGATTCAACCCCTGGCTCTCCCACAGAATTCGACAGTTCGTCGTCACTGTCACTAGCTACGTCGCCCTCGTCCCCACTAGTCCAACGCTTCAGGATCTTCTTCTGCTCCTCCGCGTGGACAGTCACCCCTGCTTCTTCGAGCTCCAAAGGACCGAAGACTTCGTCTAGGTTGCCCAACTTGATGTCGCTGGGAATGGGAGAACTGAGGAAGTCCTGGTATAGTGCCTTTAGCCACTTTTTTACCTTTTCCTTCGCCTGCGGCGGGTTCTTATCCAGTGCAAACAGCATCAGTCTCAAAGCGTCATCCAGCGCAGCCTGGCAGTTAAACAGCAATCTGAACTGCGGCAATCGACCCACTTCCCTGCCATTCGCAAACCCAGGCTTATCACTCTGCGGGGAGTACACCTTCCCTTGCACTACCACCTCATCCTCAAACTCCCTCCCCACACAGTGCGGCACTCCGTAGCTCAGTCCCGCAAAGGAACTGTAGAAGTACTTGTTCTTCGAGCCGCCCAGGAACTCGTAGTCGAAGTCACTGTGCTGGGAGGTGAGGAAGACTTGGAACTGCTGGTGTGCTTGCAGGCGCCGGTCGTAGCGGGCCTTGGCTTCCGTGAGGAAGGACTTGCTGTTGGCGAAGCGCTTTTCGTTCTGTTTGAAGTAGAAGGAGCGGTGGTCGAGACTTTTGCAGAAGTTCTTTTCGGCGGTGTCTTTCCAGACTCGCTCCTTTTCTATCTTGGAATTCGCCAGCCAGGCCTCCAGCTTCGACTTCAGCCTGCCAATAATCACCGGCAGCGCTCTAATCGGCTCCTCCCCCAACAGTTCCACAAACCTCTGTCCGTGGTCCCCATACACATTGAATATCGGCTTGAGTCGAATAGGCGTGAATATACTTCTGTCCAGGCGGTACTCTCGCTGCTGCTCTGGAGGCAGTTTGAGCAGTTTTTCCTGTTCGTCTGCAAGGATGTTGAGAGTGAATTTGATCTGCTCGATGGCTAAGTCGCTATCGTACCGCTCATCCTCCACCTTGAACAGAGCGTCTTCGTAGGGGTTTTTCCGCATGTGTTTGAAGGAAAAGTCCTCAGAGCCGTAAGGCACAGAAATCCACTGACTATTGAGATAGGTAATTCCAGCCTGGAGCCGGGCGGAACAGACAGTCCTAGGCCGTGCAGGCATCACATAGGAGTGGCCATGTCGCTGCAACCCACTTTGCTCCATGTCCATCAGCGGCTTAAAGAACCACCCCGACTTCCGTCTGCTGCTTTCTCGGCCGCTCACCACTACCCTCAAAGTCTCCACAAATGCCTTCAACTGCTTCTCTATGTACTGCCGTAGTTCTGCATAGTCCTCCCTGTGCAGTGCCTTTTTGATACTGGCGTAGGCAGGGTGGATGAACACTGTCAAGTCACTAGGCCCGAAAAGCGGCTCTACAAGCGTCATCAGTTCCGTCTTTGTGATGATGCAGGTCGAGTACAGGTCCACACATCTCGCGAACTCGTTGAAGTAGTCGTAGCCTGCGGGCGAGTTGGCCTGCAGAAGGGACTTTAGACGGTGGAAGAACTGGGCTTCGTTCTTCCCGAGGGAGTCGGAAAGGTCTTCGAGTATGTACTTGTTGAAGGACTGGAGACTGCCGACTGAGGGGAAGGCCTGCAAGTGAGTCAGTTTGGGTCGCTTTGCTGTATCGTCTTCACTCTCTTCCAGCAAATCCCCATCATTGCGAGAGGGCAAAAAGGCGCCGAAGCTTTCAAATAGTGCAGGGAAATTTGCGAAAAGCGCCTCTATTTCCGTGCAAACTTCCTGAGTAGTGATAGACTTCGAGTCATATCTCTGCAAAACATCTAGAAAAGCAGTGTAAATGGCGGGGTCCTGCCAGGTCTCATCCTATGATAGTTAGTACACGTCCAGATCAAGCGTACTTTCACTCGAAGCATGTACTGAGTTGCACCTTGGTAGTGTACTATGGCCTGCATAGGGCTCACAGGTTGCACTTGAAGGCGGAAGTCTGCGGGGATCAAACGGTTAAACTCCACCAATATCTGCTTATTGGCCTTGAACAAGTCCTGCACCTTCCTACACACTCCTTCAATATCGATCCTGCGTGCCCTGTACCTGTGTTCCTTGAACTGCGCCATGATTTTGAGGAACTCGTCATAGCGGGAGTCACTGTCTCTCAGTTTGCCGCGCAGGAAGGTGAGAAAGCGGCGGCTCTGGTCCACTCGCTGTTCGGTTTGAGTGGCGGAGGGGGCTTGGCTGGGGGTTTCCTTCATAGCTGTTCCCGGGTCTGCCATTTCTGAGGGTAATTTTTATCCTTTCGTTGGGCGGTGGATTGGACTGGGTGCACAGCTGCTCTTTAAACCACTCGTTCGAGCCTTTGGCCTGCTCAGTATTCTCAAGTTTGTGAGCGGAATTATATTATGCTTCCTCTGATGCGTGACTTGAGGTAGGCAGCTTTGCAGTTCCTAGCGAATGCATAGATGCTGGGCATGAAAGTGGGAATAGGAGTGATTTATTGATATTATTTTCCATACAGTTATTGTAGAACTGCAATCTTCGCTTTCGTCTCTCCAGTATGCACCAATTAGTGTCTTTTCAGAGGAGCTTTGGCCTGACAAGTCGCTACAACCCTCCCTAACACCAAGAGAAGTGCACCAAAGAAGTCTATTCACAGTAGTTACTACAGATACTGACTAAACAGAGAGGCAAGTCTCGCCAGTTTGGCGCGAGTCTGGCTCTGCACTATCAGAACTTGGGCCTGGAAAGCCGCCTCTTGCCTTTGAAGATGCTGCAAGCTGACATCGAAAAGGCTCAAATGGCTGCGGAGAAGCTTATTTTCATAGGTACTGCTGAAGTTTTTCAAAGACGCAAAGGCATGTGAAAGCTGCAAACGACGTTCGCAGAGAGTAAAAAGGCAGTTGGAAATCTGCACAGCGGGAATAGAACAAGGGATTTTTGGTCTATTTGTTGCAGTGTTTAGGGCGTTTTGACGGTATTTTATCCAGTATGTGCGGAGACGCTTCAGGTGATGTTTCGATAAAGTAAGGAAAACTGCTCGAAGCAATATAGTGGGAATCGATTTATTTTCACATTCATTTGTAGTGCTAAAAGGGAAATTCCCCTGCATAAAATCGGCTTGTTTCCTTTCATTTTCCTCCATTTCCAGCCAATTCAGCTCAGTCGCCGGCCCTTTAATCTCCTCAATCTGGCAGGACTCCAGTCTCGACACCGCCTTCCACACATTAAAAGCAAGCGTCTTGGTGCCTCTCTGGTTATGCCCTTTCACCCTCAAATTAGTCCTCAGCCAGTTCAAAACCGCGTTCTTTTTCACCCTCCGAAAGTGGTCCGTCGCCTCTTCCTTCACACTGGTTTGCAGACTTGCAGCCTCCACCAGTTCCCTTTGTTTCCTAGTCACGGCGTCTAGAGCCCGGGACCTGGACTCGAGTTTGAGCGTTTCTCTGGCTAATTTGCTTCGGATGTCTTCTAAGTTGGAGTAGATTTCGCGTTCTTTGGAGATTTGGTCTCTTTCTTGGATTAGCAGTTCGAGTTCGTGGTGGGTGGTTTTGGTGAGTTGAATTAGACGGTTTTCCCTGTCAATAAGCTGCTTTTCCAGTGCTTTAAGTCTCATAATGAGCAGTGAAGGGTCCTTATCAGGCAGGTTCCCTATGAATTCCGTCTCCGTGATGTCCGCAAAAGTGCCGCTTTTCGCGTTCGGCGTATGCTCCAAGTCATAACTCTCATCAATCGACAGCAACGACTCCAGCTTGCGGTCCTCTAGTCTGGGCTCAGTGTCCTGCAGCTGCAGACTGTCCTTCAGCAGGTCTCTGCTTTCTTGCAGTGGCTCCCACATAGTCTGGGTGGATACAGAGTGGTGGGAGAGTTTGCCTTTCCAGGCTTCGAGGAGTCGGGTCAAGTTGGCTAATTTCAGGTCCAATTGGCGCATTTCGAGTTCCGATTCCAGCCTACTGGCCGGGGAAAAGGCCGCCACAATGATCGAATCCTCCGAATTCCCTTCCTGCAGCTTCCCTCGCGTACCCTCAAAAGGACGCAACTTCACCAACACCTCCTCCACTCTGCCCAGCAGTCTCACATCAGCAGCCGACTTCCACACTCTCACAGCTGCTGTGAGGTGCAAGCGGCCAACTGCCCGGGCGTCCATCAATCTAGCGAGTTGTGCGGCTTTGATGGAGCGGGCTGCCTGGGTGAGGGCTTTGTTGACAGCGTGGTCGCCACTAATGTAGTTCTGGGAGGCGGAGGTGAGTAGTGCGTTGGGGAGATGTTTGAGGTGGGTGGACTTGCTGCCCTGCATTCTATCTATTACATTTCTAAGGGAGGAATGCTGAGGGTGAGTGGTTGGGAGCTTTAGGCTTGGGAAAGGAAGAGACTTTGGTATATATTAGGGCGACTTTATGCTAAAATTACTGGCAGTTCTGCCTCTCTTTCAGAAAGATCTAAAAAGTCCATTCCGCAAATCCGCTTTCCCATAATTGGCATCATTTACGCTGTAATTAGTAGAAATTGCTGGCTCCCGACACCAGAAGTATAGACTTCACTCTGTGCATCGAGGCTGTCAGTCTCTTCCCAGTGACTTGTCCTCTAAAGGTGTCTTTCTGCGCTGTGGCCGTCCGCTTCCGCATCCCTTCCACACTCAGTCTATAGGCGAATCCGCCTCCTCTAGCCGATTTCCAGTGCTCTAAACTGTCCCCAGGCCCTCTCGTCCTCGCAGATAGAAACCTCCCCTGCGCAGATTTCAACCCCCGCTGGAATAACTGCGGCCCCACGCTTGGAATCCTCCCTGAATTGGCATTGGCGGAGAGGAACTGAGGCTTGGGGACCGGGCGACTCAGGGGCTGCAGTGGCAGTTGGACTTGGCTGAGTCGGGACTTCCACAGGACTAAGGACTTGAGGCAGTGCAAGGGGGTGACTGTCAGGGAGTTGGAGAGATTGGGGTCTGGCAGGGATGTAGGCTTCAAAGGCTCTGATGCGGTGTGCATGTGTCTCGAGAGGAAGATCCTGGTCAGTGACTCGGACATAGTGAATTCCCTGTATGTCTATTGCGGGAACTGCCTTTTTAGCCTTTAATAGAGGACTTGCAGCGTATAGTGCAGGATTCAAGCTGGAAGTGGACCGGATTTTGCTGGATTTCAATAAATATGTGGAAATTGGTCTGATTTTGAGGGGAAATCTGGCTTTTGGTATGGAAATGAGGAATGTTTCTTGCTAATTCAAAGGAAATCAGCCCAAAGTGGTCAATTTCATTACACAGATTTTGTCAATTTTGTATTTTCCCTTGTTAAGAAGCGAAATCGCTATATCTCCTTTCCACTACAGCCCAAATATATCCTCCTTACTAACACCACAAAGACCGGTTTTCTAATAACATTAAGAGCAACAGACCTATTCCAGCCTAGGCTATCCTAGGGCTAGCGAAACGCGCTATAATCCAATGGAATTAGCAGTTATTGAGGTGGCTGACGGAGTAGGAGCGCGGCAAGAGGACGCACAGCTGTGCGACAGGCGGCTGTACTGTCTATCCAAGGGACAAACAGTCTCACCTCCTGAGGACTCCAAGGAAATTGCACTGCTGTCTATATCTGGGAGTATGCCAAGGAGGGCGCATTGCTACATAGCCAGCGACCTGGACTTCGGCTATGTCCTGGGCAGTCTACGTGCATATCGAGTGACAGTCTTTTCCCCCAGGAAAGACACTGCGTCCTTTGCAAGGCTGGGACTCGACACTGCCCAATTGGACCGGGAAGGAGCGGAAATCAGGGAGGCGGCACTGAGGGAACTCAGACACAAGTTCTTGGCCATATTTGGAGCCTCGAAAAGCCATCTTGCCAGCAAAAGGGAGTCGGTGTTGGCGCAAATCCGCAACTTGGCGAGCGGAATTTGCTTGAGTCTCGCAGGGAAAGGAATCCCAATGGCGCCCACAGCCCTCTCCACCAGTCTTTCCCTCACTCTGTACGAGCAATTGGTCAGTGAAGGACTACTACGAGAGGAAACCGGCCTAATAGCCCACGGAAACAGCCATATTCCCCCTGCTTCCAGCTCCATCCTCACCGCCAAGTCAGACTCTCTCCAGAAGTACCTCTCCAAAGTCCTCTCAAACCCCTCAATTCGAGCCAACAAGGAGAAATCCGCCAAAGCCCAGCTCCAAAACCTCCTCCACGGCGCTATGCAGTCCCTGCGCACCCAACACCTCCCCGCCCTTGCCTTATCAGAGGAAGTTACAGTCACTAATGAGGTATTTGCTCGGCTGGTGCAGAGGGGGGTGCTGGAGATTAAAGGACGGAATGTGCTGTATGATGGAGAGGCGATTGAGGTATTGCTGGGGAAGGAGGATGTACAGAGGGAAATTTGCACTGGGAAAGAACTGGGAAGGACGGATTTGGAGGGAATTGGGCGGGGGAATGGGGAAGAAACTGCGAAGATTGGGGCGGAGCTGAGAGAACAAATCAGAAGTGTTATAGTCGACTGGCCGACATTTGAAAAAACTTTGAGAGGAAATACGGAGGAAACTGCTCCCAAAGCAGGGAAAAAGTCTGAAACCACTGTAACACTGCCTTCCAGCGAAGATACGGACATAGACACGGTAATAAGTGAAGTACTGGACATCCTCTGTTACCAGGACAAGCTGGGTCTTGGGGAGCTGTACGACGTGTGCGCTAGGCAGCTTTCTATGCACTCCCAGCTCTGCCAGCGACTCGGAAAGGACTCAGACTGGCACCCCATTGTGGCTGATGTCGCACTGAGTGTGCTTGGGAAGATGCAGCTGCGGGCTGTGCTGCCTGAGAGTGTGCGGGGAGTGGCAGAAGCGCTGGAAAGTCTGGAGCTGCACAGAGACTTGCAGTTGGTGTTAGAGGTTAGCTAAGTATGAAGGCTTTCCATAGGAACTCGTCTTCCTCTCAACTGCCTCGCTCCCTCCACGGCAGTTCCGCTCAAGTGGTCCGCAGACCCGCCCACCCCCACAACTCCGAGTCCAGCCTTCTCAAGCCTCGCACTGCCCCCTCCGACCTAATGGCTAGGAAAAGCCAAGCCCTGCACTCTCGTCTCGGCAAAGTCCAGCCTCACGAGGTAGAACTCATTGGCTCTGGCTACCACTTCTATCGGACTCTCTATCAGATCTCCCGCAAAGAAAGCATTACGCTGAAAGTGCCGGATGCTTTGCTCTTTGGGTTCGGATTCACGAAGCCGACACTGGTGTATACAAATGAAGCGGGTGTCTTGCAGTTCAAAAAGGGCATCGAGCACTACCAATACGACTCCTTATTGGACGTCTTCCAAAGTCTGAATCTCTTCCAAACTCGCCTCGGCCTGATCCAGCCCCTAATGATTGTGAAAATAGGCAACGGCCGGTTCAACCGAGTGCTACTGCGCAGGTCAGACGCCTATGAAGAGTGGCGGTCTCGAGAAAAGAACCCTGAACAGTGCGTAATGCAACACTACATCCTACCAAAGGGCCGCAAGGCCTGCAAAGTCAGGGCGATTTTGAAGGGATCTGAGTTCAAGTTGTTCTCTATAAGCAACAAAAGACGCTTAGACGGGAAAAAGGATATCAATCCCAAGCAAAGCTTGATAGCGGCTTGCGGCACTTTGGAGGAGGCGAGACGACTCTACGGAACTCGCTTTACGCCCATTACCAACAACTCCAAAGGACATGTGAGCAATGCGCCGCAAAGGAAGGAGGAAAACCCTATCACTGTGAATGCTACTTTCGACCTTAGTCCGGTGGGGGAGACCTTTTTGAAGCGGTTTAGTGAGGAGTACAGTGTGAAAATCCCGCTTAAGGAAGCCAGTGACAGCCAAAGTCCGAGGCAGGAAGTGGAGAAGGTGCAGGATTTGGAGGACCCGAAGAAGCTAAGGAAGAATAAGCTGATTTCCGCCCCTGACTTCGAAATCAACTCCTCCCGGCTCAAAGCCAGAGCCGAGCACTACAAAGAAGTCGAAATCGACATCGAAAACATCATCGAGGAGCAGCCCGACAAAAGCCGCAAACTGCAGCGGCCCAAAGCCAAGGCCAACGAAGACTCTGAGGAAATCGACAAGTTGCTGGCTGATACCAAGGCTGGAGCACTGGAAATTGGGAATCGGATAAACCGGACTAAACTGTATGGTCACTTGCTTTCTATTAAAAACCCTTCGGGGGAGGACCGTGCTTTTGAACGCACGGATAGTCCTTTGCCGGGGAACTATGCGGCGATTCTTAGAGAGAGGTACTGCACTGATGTGAGCGATTACAAGAAGACGGATATATATGAGGTGAAGTCCAAAGCAATGGTAGACACTGTAGAAGCGCTAGTGCAGGGCATCCGTGCACAAGTGGAAAAGTTCCACAGTGCGCAGACTTTGCAGATTACCGAGTTAGTGTGCGACTTTGTCGAAGACAGCAACGGGCAATTTTGGTTCCTCAAGCTGAAATCGTACTCTGTGACCGATGCAAGTGGGCAAAAGCGGACTGCACTGAGGAACAGACCCCACAGGAAGAGGTGTGCGGGGGTGTATTGTGAGGAAATATGCACAGACCAGTCCTTAAATGCATCACTTACGCAGCAATTGCGGTTCTGCACGATGGAGGAGGAGTTTGATGGGTCGCAAAAGCGGGACGACCGCAGATATATGGTCACGAAAAGGCTGATTATGCTGGATTCGCTGCTGAATAGTGCGAAACTGCAGGGGGAAATGGAGACTTTCCTCAAGCCGCAGCTCCTAGAGCGAGTAGAAGTCTGCGCGAACTGCTACAAGGCCTACAAACTACGCGAATTCCAGCTTAGTCAGACCGAAGCGAGTCTCAAGCACACGAAAACAGCTGCAATTAGGCGAGATGAGTACCTAAGAAGACTGGTAGACGAGGTGAACACCCTCAAAGTCCCAGTGGAGCAGCAAAGCTTCACAGCGCTGCCCAGGCTGCGCAGTGTTTCCGCTTTGCGTAAGCCGCTGGAAAGGCCGAAAACCACTCAAGTGCATGCAGCGGAAACCCCAGTGATCCGAATAGACTCGACTTTATGCTAATATCATAGACTAGTAGGAGGAGGCCGTGGAGTCGGAGCGCTTGTGGTACACAGGAGAGCTGCCGTCCAGTGTAGCACTCCTTTTCGAGCCCACAGGTGACCAGACCGGCAGCGGACTTTCCGCAATAGACAAAGCGAAGGGTCCTAAGAGCAGATTTCCCCAGTTGTGAGCCAACACAAAAGACGTGAACTGGTCCTGGGACAGGGCGCCTGTAGCCAAAGGAGCGTTTTCCCCACTTCCTAGGTCGCACAGAGCAGCTTCCAAAGTCACACCTGAGAGACTGTTGGAACTGCTGAAGCGCCTGTAAGTCGATTGGATCGAAACGGTGTTTTTCTCTATCATTTCCCGGTACAGCTGCGAAAGTCGCTTGAGGAATTCCATTTGACTCACTGCGAAAATGGGACTATTTCGCAGTAAGGGAAATTGGTCGATTTTCAGCGCTTTTCCGAAGTCTTTTAGGCCGATTTTCCCCTTTGTCGGACTAATCGTCCCTAACGCCTGCTCCAAATCTCCCCCATTCATCCATATCTTCATATATCCCAGCAGGCCTGCAGCCCCCTCACTAGGACTAATCCAGGCCTTTCTCTCAGTATCCAGCCTTGCGAATAGACTTTCGACCTTAGTTCCCTGCTTCGTCATATCGTAGCACACTAGGAAAAATACGTATTCGGCATGCAGGACTTTATCAGGCTTTAAAAGCAGCAAAAAACGCTCGGCGAAGGGCCGGTCGTTGGCAAATAGTTCAAATATGAGTGGAATTAGGTCGATTAGGGGCAGATGTGGGTCGTCTCCTTTCTTGGTTTTGGCGCTTTGGAACTCGGATTTGCCCTTTGTGATGCCTTTTTTCTTGTAAATGGATACGATTTGCAGGAATTTGGCTCGCGCGTGGACTATGAAAGTGCCCACTTCAGGAGGCAGCGGATTCTCAGAAAGGATATTGCCAATTTGGCAGAACAGAGTAGCCAGTGGGAAATGTTCCCTATTCAGCTTACTAAGTCCCGGCAAAAAGACTCCAATTTCCTTTATCGCCAGTCTCGGCAGTCCCAGCTTCCTTATAAAGTAGTCAGAAATGCAGTCCGCAAACGTCTTCAAAGGGCTGTTTTCCGCTATATTCACCATATCAATTTCATACTTCCTATCCAGAATTTCTTCCATAATCTGTACCACTTTCAGTTTGTTCATCGCCGGACCCCACTGAGACGGCGGCAGTCCCAACACAGTGAGGAAGAGATTCCCCCCATACCCACTTTCCCGCTCCAGAACAGCCGTGCAGTCCAGGTCTATGGACGCTACAGACATAGGTCGGCAACTGCTCTGATTGTCACTCATGCAGGCTGCGGCTCTGCTGGCCATTTTCCAGGTCAGGAAGGAGTAAGTCAGGGCGGACCGTATAGTGCTGGCGAGTCCTGTGAGCGCTACAGCGGTCCTATCCTCTGCTTTCCCACTGTCTGGCAGGCGCCGAATTGAGCCTTTCCAGGCCAGGAAAGCGGACCTGCGCATAACTCCCCAGTTCCCTTGGATCAGTGTAAGTGTATAGAGCCGCAGCGACTTCGCTCGTTTGTCAATCAAACTCTGCGTCTGCACTGACAAAAAGGCAGTTTCGTCTGCCAGTCGCCGGACCTCGATGTGGGAAGCCACAAGCTTTTCACTGAGTTCGGAGTCGTAGTGCAGCTTGGCCTTGCGCACTACGGCCTGTTTGAGCTTCAAGGCCTGCACTTTCTGCTCCAGGTCTGCTTTGTCTTGCAGCCAGGTCGCTTCTTTGGACTCGAAGGCGTGCAGGCCGGCTGTGAGTTCGCAAATTTGCTCTTCGTAGACTGAGACTTTGGCTTTGAGTTCTTCGAAGTCGCTGAGTCTGGCTTTCGTTTGGACCAGTTCCGCTTTGATTTCCGCCAAAGTGTCTTCTAGTTCCCCCACAAGTCGCTGTTTCCCTCGAATATTGTCCTCGGCCAGTCCTTCCTGTGACCTACGCAGTTCCTCACACTCACCCTGGAGGGTGGCAATAGTGCGCTGTAAGTCCTCACACCGCTGTTCTCCCTGCGACACTTCAGCCCTCATAGAGGGAATCAGCACTGTGAGGGAGGCACCTGCAGCCTCACTTTCTTGGCGCAGGGCTTGTTGGAGACGGTGCAGAGGGTCGTGGACTGTGGAGGAACGGGCGGGCTCGGAAAGGCTGGAGCAGGCCTGACAGCCCATATTGGCTAGAGATGTAGAGGGGGAAGTGGAAGGGCCTGTTAGACTAAGAGAGTTCTTGTAAGGCGCTCTTCATATGAGTTCC